>Ga0256843_1001944_pt1 | contig 15595 bp, 13 predicted proteins | sample AlvinellametaG_FD_191572 | JGI IMG/M metagenome (GOLD analysis project Ga0256843, IMG submission 191572) | Pompeii worm associated microbial communities from hydrothermal vent at the East Pacific Rise, Pacific Ocean - Alvinella | ecosystem: Host-associated > Annelida > Integument > Unclassified ... | reverse complement strand
ATCTTTTTCATCATTTCCGAATTTAGCGATAATTTCTCTTTTTTTCGCCGAATCCAAAGCCATGTCAGCCTCCTGATTGGTAAATTTTCAATTTGCATTGAATTGAAATGAAAGTATAACTGTTTTTGTAAAAAAAAGCAAATAATTTTATATAATTATGTATTTAATAAAGGGAGAAAATGAAAAAAGCGCTCTTTTTGATACTGTTTTCACTGATTTTAAGTGCGAAAAACATACTGATATTAAACTCATACTCAATTCAGCTGGCTTGGACAAAAGGCGAGCTTGAAGGTATACTGAAAACTCTAAAAGACGACAAAAGCATAAAAAAATATGTTGAGTTTATGGACACAAAGATATTCAGGCCGACGCCTATTAGGATGTATAACTATTACTACTATCTTCATAACAAATATAAAAACATCAAATTTGACATAATTGTAACAACTGACGATAACGCATTGAATTTCGTAAGAAAGTACAAAGATTACCCGCTGTTTAAAAATGCAAAAGTCTTTTTTTGCGGCGTAAACAACCTGAAACTTGCAAATATCCTTGACAAAAAAACCTATACGGGTGTATTTGAAAAAAAAGAGCCGATGGAAAACCTTAAATTTGCAAAAAAAATAAAAAAAGACCTCAAAACGGTATATATCGTTTCGGATGCGTCCGTATCGGGAACTCTTGTTGTGAAACAGTATCTGAACGAATTTAAAGATATAAAAGATATAAAGTTTGTGGTAATTAACCACAAAGACCTATCAAAAGTTCTTGAAAAACTCAAAAACTACAAGCCTGATTCCGTAATGATGCTGCTGACCCCTTCGAGTTATTATCTAAACGACAAGCATGTAAATTATATCATTGCGACACAGATGATTTCAAAGGTGTATAACAATCCGATGATAGTGCACACCGATATCCTTGTAAATATACCTAATACCAATATTGTGGGCGGTAAAGTAACTGATGCTCTATCACAGGGTGAGGAAGTGGGTAAAAAAATCAAGCAGTATCTAAACGGTACTCCGGTTGAAAAGATACCTTATACGTTTGAAAAAGCCAATAAGATGTATCTGAATGTCAAAAACCTTGCGAAATTCGGAATAGACGCGTATGAGCTCGGATACGAAAACGCGATATACGTAAACAAACCCACGACTTTTTGGGGAATGTACAAAGAGTGGGTATTGACGTTTACGGTAGTGGCACTTATTATTGTTATTTTTTTGATTGTTCTTGCTTTTAAAAACAGGGAGCTTAAAAACTACAACCAGAAAATCAAAGAACTGAACCAGTCGCTTGAAGACAGGGTGAGAAAAGCGGTTGACGAGATTTCAAAAAAAGATCAGATTTTGGCTCATCAGACAAGGCTTGCGGCAATGGGTGAAATGATAGGGGCCATAGCGCACCAGTGGAGACAGCCTCTTAACACGCTGGCGATTAACATACAGCTTCTGCCTGAATTTGTAGAAGAGCACGGATGTGACGAGGACTCGCTTGAGGAGTTTGTGGATAAAAACATGAAGACGATCTTTTTTATGAGTGAGACGATTGATGATTTCAGAAATTTTTTCCGTGATGATAATAAAAAGACAAATTTCAGTATCAAAAGCGCGCTTGATGATACTCTTAAACTTATAAACGCACAGCTGAAATCGAAAAACATCGACGTAAACATTACGGGTGAGGATTTTACGATATACGGAAGCAAAACACAGTTTCAACAGGTACTTTTAAATCTCATTTCAAACGCAAAAGACGCAATTGAAGAAAACGGTGTCGAAAACGGAAAAATCGATATAAACATCGATGCTGAAAACAAAACAGTCAGTATTGTAGACAACGGCGGCGGTATCGACAATAAAATAATATATAAAATATTCGACCCTTACTTTACTACAAAAGATCTAAAGGGAAGCGGAATAGGGCTTTATATGTCAAAAACTATAGTTGAAAAGTATTTTAACGGCAAACTTGAAGCCTCAAACGTAAAAAACGGCGCAAAATTTAAAATTTCGTTTAAATAAAAAAGATAATTTGTGTATAATTTTACAAAAAGGACTTAAGTTGCTGTTTACGAAATCGACCGCATACACGTTACACGCGTTAGTTGAACTTGCAAAATTCGATAAACCCGTGGATGTTACACATCTTGCACAGATAACGGAACTTCCGAAACCGTTCCTTGCAAAACTGCTTCAGACTCTTTCAAGAAAAGGGTTTGTAAAATCGTTTAAGGGTATTCACGGCGGGTTTATTCTCGCAAAAGAACCGAAAGATATTAAAATTATAGATATTTTCAGGGTGATGGAAGATAAAAACTCACTTGTGTTTTACTGCTCAAGCGATCCTGATGACTGTATGAGGGGAAGAGCAAACATCTGTTCCATCAGACCGTTTTTTTCATTTTTGGAAGATGAATTTTTAAAAATAGTCCAAAACTATACATTAGATGACGTAATAAGGATGAAATCTGGTAACTAAAATCAAAAACTCCCTAAAAATTTTTAGCGAAGTTACAGATTTAGGGGTTGTCGCGTTTGTATTTGCGATACTCCTTATAATCATAGTACCGCTACCAAGCGGTATACTCGATTTTTTCTTAACTATTTCTTTGTCGGTAGGGGTATTGATACTTCTTTTGAGTCTGTATATTCCAAAGCCCACCGACTTTACCACTTTTCCTACAATTATTCTTATTGTAACGCTTTACAGGCTTTCGTTAAACGTTGCCACAACGAGAATGATCCTCTCAAAAGGTTATGAGGGTCCGGATGCGGTTTCGCAGATTATTACTGCCTTCGGTAATTTCGTAGTCGGTGGAAACTATGTAATCGGGATAATTGTATTTATTATCCTTGTAATAATAAACTTTATGGTTATTACCCAGGGTTCGACAAGGGTTGCCGAAGTTGCTGCGAGATTCACACTCGATGCAATGCCGGGTAAACAGATGGCAATTGATGCGGATTTAAACGCAGGTCTTATAGATGAGGCGGAAGCCAAAAGAAGAAGGGCCGAACTTATCCAGGAAGCCAACTTTTACGGGGCGATGGACGGGGCGAGCAAATTCGTAAAAGGTGATGCGATTGCCGGTATTATCATTACGCTTGTAAATATTATAGCAGGGTTTATGATCGGTGTATTCCAGCAGGGGATGGATCTTGCCCAGGCCGCTTCAACGTATACTATTCTTACCGTCGGTGACGGACTTGTCGGACAGATCCCGGCACTTATGATTTCAACGGCAACAGGTATCATTATCACACGTGCAACTAAAGACGACACCAACTTTGCCGAAGGTGTTATCAAACAGCTTATCAGGGATTATAAAGTAGTACTGATTGTGGGGACCATACTTGTGTTTATGGCGTTTATTCCGGGGTTTCCTACGGGAAGTATGATATTTGTCGGGATGGTGTTTTTGGTTACAGGATATATGATGATGGAAACGGAAAAAGGCGTGGATCCTATACAGTCTTTGATTTCGAAATTCAGAAAGAAACCGCCTCCGAAACCGCAGCATAAGAAAGGCTCAAAAGAAGAAAAAGAAGCCAAGGCAGCTGAAGAAAAACCTAAAAAATCACCTGAAGAGCTTGCAAAAGAAGAGGAAAAAGTACTCGAAGACATCCTTAAAGTCGAGCTGCTTGAGCTTGATATCGGCTATCAGCTGATTAAAATAGCCGATCCGAACCAGGGTGGGGATCTGCTTGACAGAATAAAAACAATGCGTAAAAAAATAGCTCAGGATTTCGGCTTTTTGGTGCCTCAGATCAGAATCAAAGACAACCTGCACCTTAAACCTACGGAATATCAGATACTCTTAAAAGGTGTGGAAGTTGCAAAAGGTGAAATTTTCCCTGACAAATATCTTGCAATGTCGAGTCCTATGGTTATTGAAGAGATAGAGGGAGAGAAAGTAAAAGAGCCTGCATTCGGAATCGATGCGATATGGATAGACGAAGACAAAAAAGAAGAAGCTCTTATGAACGGTTATACCGTTGTTGACGCTTCTACGGTGGTTGTTACTCATATAAGTGAAATAATTAAAAAATACGCTGAAGAACTTCTTACCCGTCAGGATGTCCAGGCACTGCTTGACAGGGTGAAAAAAGACTTCCCGGCTATTGTCGACGATGCGATGAAAGTTGCGAATGTAGGACTTATTCAAAGGGTGTTAAAAGCGCTCTTACATGAAAAAATACCTATTAAAGATATGATTACAATACTTGAAACCGTAGCCGATGTGGCGGAATACACCAAAAACATTGACGTAATCGTTGAGCATGTAAGAAGTGCGCTAAGCCGTGTGATCACTAAACTTTACGAAAGTGAAGACGGCACACTTAAACTAATAACATTCGACACCCAGACCGAACAGTACCTGATGAACAAACTCCAGCAGCAGGGAGAACAAAAACAGTTTCTACTGACCGTTGCTGAGATGAACAAACTTGTCGAGGAGATAAGCAACGCCGCGGCTGAGATACTAAATAAGGGAATCGCACCGGTGGTGCTTATAGTAGATCCTTTAATCAGAAAACCGCTTGCGGAAATTCTTGAAAGGTTCGGTGTTGATGTTGTTGTGCTCTCACACGCCGAAATTGATCCGAACGCTAAATTTGAAGTTCTTGGAAGTATAAGTATAAATTTTAACCAGCAGTAATTATTTAAACGCTATAAACGTGGCAAAATTGTTCCATCTGAAAATAACTTCGACATCTTTAAAGCCCGCGTTTTTTAACATTTCGATGTTTTCCTGCATGGTGTAAGGAATCAGAACGTTTTCAAGTGCTTCCCTTTTTTGCGCTATTTCGAATTCGCTGTAGCCCATTTTCTTTTTATAATCGTAATATATGTCTATCATTATTTTATTTAGTTTTTTGTTTTCGGTAATCAGTTTTTCACTCATTAAAAAAACACCTTCATCAATCAGGGAATCATAGATCTTTTTAATCAGTTTTTCCCTTTTGAGGGGTCTTATGAACTGTATTGTGTAGTTGGCTATTATAGCTTTGGCTCCGCCAAGGTCATATTCTAAAAAATCACCGTTTACAAACTCTACGGTTGCGCCGAACGCTTTTGCTTTGTGTTTGGATCTTTTTATCATCGCTTCAGAGTTGTCGATCCCTATTAGTTGAAGGTTTTTTTTCTTTTTTGAAAGCTCTATTAAAAATGTCCCCGTAGAGCTTCCGAGATCAATAACCCTGTCGCCGTCGTTTAGGAAGTGTTTTAAAATATCTATCTGGAGATTCAGGTTTTCTTTGTAAAACGGTACGCTTCTGTTTAGCATATCGTCAAATACGCTTGCGACTTCCTCGTCAAATTCAAACTGTTTTTCAATGGGTTTGCTGAAAACTTTATCTTCCATTACTATCCTTTGGTATAATTATGGTAATTTTATCAAAAAGGACTTTTTTATGAAAGACGCTACTTTGGCATTGCACTGGGGATATGACAAAGACTCTCAAAAAACAATGCAGGTACCTATTTATATGACTACGGCATACGAATACGAAGACACCGATCATGCTGCGAGACTTTTTGATCTGCAAGAAGAAGGCAATATCTATACGAGGATAGGAAACCCTACAACCAGGGTTTTCGAAAAAAGAATTGCAGCCATTGAAAAAGGCGTTGACGCTTTGGCTACTGCCAGCGGTATGGCTGCAATATTTTATACGGTTTCAAATCTCGTTAAAAGCGGTGACAACGTAATTATTTCGGATAAACTCTACGGCGGTAGCATTACACTTAACACACAGACGCTTAAGCAGTTCGGTATAAGCGCAAAATATTTCGATGTACATAAACCTGAAGTCCTTGAAGAACTTATTGATGATAAAACCAAACTTATTTTAATTGAAAGTGTCGCAAACCCGGCTTTGAGTGTTCCGGAGTTTGATAAAATCACACAAATAGCAAAAAAACACAATGTTATTGTAGTGTGTGACAATACGATTGCGACACCGTACGGAGTGAAACCGATTGAGCTTGGTGTGGATATCGTGGTTCACAGTGCAAGTAAATACATTGTAGGAAACGGAAGTGCGATAGCAGGGTGTATTGTTGAGGCTCCTTTTGCAAAAGAAAAACTAAAAAGCGGTCGTTATCCTCAGTTTAACGAGCCGGATGAGAGCTATCACGGGCTTGTATATAACGAAAAATTTGAAAACCCTTTTACTGCAAGGGCGAGACTTGCGCTTTTAAGGGACTACGGTGCGGTGATTTCTCCTTTTAACTCATGGCTTTTGCTTCAGGGGCTGGAACATCTGCATCTGAGAATAAAGGAGCATTCGAATAATGCCCTGAAAGTAGCCGAGTTTTTAAAATCACATCCGAAAATAAAAAAAGTTAACTATCCGTTTTTGGAAGGGGATGTTAATTATCCGTATGCAAAAAAATATCTGAAATACGCAGGAGGTATTATCAGTTTTGAAGTGGAAGATTATGAAAGCGCCAAAAACATAGTAAAAAACCTTAAAATATTCTCACTTGTAACCAATATCGGTGACAGTAAATCCCTTGCAACCCATCCGGCAAGCACTACACACCAGCAGCTTTCACACGAAGAGCTTGTGGCGGCAGGAGTTCCCGAAGGGCTTATAAGGCTTAGTATCGGACTTGAAGACGTTGAGGATTTAATAACGGATTTAAGGAACGCCATTGAAAAATCAGATTAACAGAATCTTTATAATCCCGGTACTGTTTATTGTCTTCGGGATTGTCACTTTTTCGGTTTTTTATTTCTTTTTTGTTGACGACGTCACCAAAAAAGAGTTTAAAAAAGTAAACGACGGTATTATAAATTATGAAAAAAGAATATTAAAATCGAGCCTTGATTCCATAGTTGACGGTGTGGAAGAGATAAGAAACACCGGTTATGAATCCACCGAAAAACTTTTAAAAGAGTTTTTAAAATTATATAAAAAAGAGTATTTCCATACTCAAGAACAAAACAGGTGTTTTTTTAAAAAACATTCCTCAAGCGATATATTTGTATATATAATCTCTGAGAGCCTGACGCATCCCGACATTCATCAAAACTATATACACGTAGGTCCTAAAAAGTATCTTGTTACCGTTTACAAAGGTAAAAAATACCTGAGTGTCGAGGAAAAGTTTGACGGTAAAACATTCGGGCTTGCCTTTAGTATTGATGTTCTTGAAAAACAGATAAAAAAAGAGATAATCGATTATATAAAAAACGTTAATTTAAAATACTCCAATTCATATGTTCTTATTGGCAGAATCGATCCGGATTACGAGCATAAGAAATTCGGTGAGATTATTTACAACCCTCTTATGCCAAACAGCTCTAAAGTCGCAATAGGTAAAGACTACTATAAAAAGATCTATAAATGTATTCAAAACAAAACGTCTTGTTTTGTGCTTTATAAAATGAACGACGATATTGCCATAAACAGCAAATGCAATAAAATGCTTGCGTATGTAAAGATCTACAAACCTTATAACTGGTTTTTTATCAAAGGGTTTTATTATTCCCAGATACTCGGTGAAATTGAGAATATTCAAGAAGATATAATCGAGGATGCTACTGAAATTTTCATAGGTACTATGATACTGCTGTTCGTGTTTACTTATATCAGCTTTTTTGTGGCGTACAAGATCTCCAAAAGAATTATGCAGCAGGTTATTCAAAGCTATGACCGTTTAAGGATAAATTATGAAATTTCCAAAAACGAGTTAATTAAAAGATACTATACAGATACGCTTACGCATCTTCCGAATATGAACAAACTAATAGAAGACGTAAAAGATTACAAATCCTTAATACTTCTTGATATTGACGATTTTTCCGATATTAACGACATATACGGCTTTGAGTATGGTGACAGGGTTCTTTTAAGGGTAAGGGATGCGCTTAAAGAAAAATTTACAAACGTATACAGAATAGGAAGCGATACGTTTGCAATACTGCTTGATAGGGAAGTGTCGCAAAAAGATCTTTTAGATCTTTTAAATTATCCGATTTTCTATGACAATATCAAAATCAGCTTTACATTGGGTGCAAGCAATTCTAAAGGAAAACTTTTAGAAACGGCGGAGTGCGCACTCAAATCGACACTTAAAAATTCTACAAACAAATTTAAACTTTATGATGAGGAAATAACCAAAATACAAAAAGACAAACTTGAAAAGCTCCAAAAAATTTATAAAATTCTTGAAAAAAACGCAATTTTACCTTTTTATCAGTGTATTGTTGATAAAAATGGCAAAATTATCAAGTATGAGGCATTGATGAGAATCAATGATAATGGTAAAATTTTATTACCGAATGAGTTTCTTGAACTGACAAAACATGCAAAAATTTATCCGCTGTTTTCGTCGGTAATGATAGAAAAAGTTTTTGCCGATCTTGAAAAATTCGACAAACCTGTTGCGGTTAACCTGTCGTTTGAAGACATTGCCAACAGTGAACTCAGAAACAAGATATTAACGTTACTTGATAAAAAACCTGAAAATAAAACGATTGTTTTTGAAATTCTTGAAAGTGAGAGTATTAAAGACTTTGATCTTGTGGTTGAGTTTATTCAGAATGTAAAAGAAAAAGGTGCAAAAATAGCCATTGACGATTTCGGAACCGGGTATTCTAACTTTATAAATGTTTTACAGCTGTATCCGGACTATATTAAAATAGACCAGTCTCTTGTACAAAATATAAAAATTGAAAAATACAAAGAGATTATTAAACTGATTACGGAATTTGCACATAAATTCAATATCATTACAACAGCCGAATTCGTACATTCGAAAGAAATTTTTGAAGAGCTGTTGAAAATAGGTGTTGACGAGTTTCAGGGTTATTATTTTTGTGAGCCCAAACCGATTGATGAATTAAAGGAGTAATTTGAAAATTAAAACGGAAATCAAACAGTTTACAAAGCCTTTGTATCTTGAAAGCGGCCGTATACTTGAACCGTGGCAGATAATTTATGAAACGTACGGCGAGCTGAATGAAAACAAGGACAACGTTATACTAATAACACATGCGCTTTCAGGTTCGCACCATGCGGCAGGTATGTATGAAGGCGACAGAAAACCCGGATGGTGGGACGGGCTTATTGGTGATGGTAAAGCGATTGACACGACCAAATATTTCGTAATTTCCACAAATGTAATAGGAAGCTGTTTCGGATCGACTTCGCCTATGTCTCCGATTCACCCGGGAAGCAATGAACGTTACAGGCTTAAATTCCCGGTAATTACTATCAAAGATATGGTAAAAGCGCAAAAAATTCTTCTTGATTCTCTCGGGATAAGACACCTTAAGGCGATTATCGGCGGAAGTATGGGTGGAATGCAGGCGTTAAGGTTTGCAGTGGATTTTCCTGGGTTTTGCGAAAACGTGGTACCTATAGCTACAACGTATCAGACAAAACCGTATGTTATTGCGATAAACAAATCTATGATCGAGGCTATAAGGGCTGACAGTGAATTCAAAAACGGAAACTATGATCCTGAAATAATCAAACAAAACGGACTTAAAGGTCTTGCAGCTGCAAGGATGATAGGATATCTGAATTACATTTCGCCTAAAACGTTTGAGCGCAAATTCGGAAGGGAATACGTAAAAACAGACGGTATGTTTGAACTTTTCGGAAGGTTTCAGGTGGAAAGTTACCTTGAATACAACGGAGCGATGTTTCCGAAATGGTTTGATCCGTTAAGTTATATTTATATTTTAAAGGCGATTTCATTATTTGATATAAGTAGAGGGTTTAATTCGCTCGAAGACGCTTTTTCACAGATAAAAGACAGGCTTCATCTGATCTCATTCAGCGGGGATACTCTATTTTTCCCTGAGGAGATGAGGGATATTAAAAACTATATGGACAAAGTCGGCGGAAGATGTAACTATTTCGAAATAAACAGCGATTACGGACATGACAGTTTTTTAGTTGAGCTTGATAAATTCGACTTTATAATCAGAGATATTTTAGACGGTAAAATTAAGGAGTAATAATGCAGGATTTTGAAAAAAAACTCAAAGAAGCAAAAGAACTACTTGAAAAACTCAACGATCCGGAAATCACACTCAATGAGGCTATGGAGTTTTATAAAAAAGGTGTAAAACTGCTGGAGGAAGCTACGAAAATGATTGAAGAAGCCAAACTGCAGTTTCAAGAGATAAAATGAAAATAGCACTTTTACAAAGCGCCGAACTTCCGTTTGACAAGGCAAAACTAAACTATTACCTCAATATAGCCAAAACGGAAAACGTAAAACTGTTTGTTTTGCCGGAATACGTGCTTAACAGGTTTTTTAAAGAGCTTGAAAAAATCCCTCTTAATTTTGTAAAAGAACAGTCCAACCATCAGCTTAAGCTCTTAAAAAAGCTCTCTTTGGTTTACAATATTACTATTCTTGCACCGCTTGTGATCGTTAAAGGCGGTAAAAAATACAAATCGCTTGTGAGGTTTCAAAACGGCAAGGCGAGATTTTATTACCAGCAGGTTTTTATGCCGTATTCACACTGGAACGAAGAGGCGTTTTTTGACAAAAAAGAGTCAAAACCGCTTATTTTTTCAATAGGAAATATCAGAATAGGGGCAATGTTCGGGTTTGAAGCCCATTTTAGCAAGTTTTGGGATTATTTTGCCGAAAAAAAAGCCGATGTCGTGATTGTACCGAGTGTCGGGACGTTTAACTCTTCAAAAAGATGGTTTGAGCTTTTAAAAACATTCGCTTTTATTAAAAATATGTATGTTGCGCGTGTTAACAGGGTAGGTGAATGGAATGAGTGGAAATTTTACGGTAACAGTTTTGTGGTTAACCCGGACGGTGAGCTTGTAAACCATCTTGGTGATAAAGAGGAGCTTTTAATAACAAATATCGACAAGAAACTTATTAAAGAAGCGAGAAAAGAGTGGAAATTTAATAAACTCTCAAAAGAGATAACTTTTTAATCGAATATTTCCAATATTTCATATGCGGTGTTTCTTTTTGCCGGAATTTCTCCGACGTCTTTTATCAGTTCTATCATTTCCTGCTGGTTCATCGCATTTTGTGCACCAGCGCTTCTTACCACGTTTTCTTCCATCATGGTAGATCCTAAATCGTTTGCCCCGTACTGCAGTGCAAGCTGACCGATATAGCTTCCCTGGGTTACCCAGCTTGACTGTATGTTTTTAAAATTATCCAAAAAGAGCCTCGCTACTGCAAGGTATCTTAAGTATCTGTTTGAAGAGGTTTTTTTGGTTACTATCCCTTCTTTGTAAAGGGCGGTGTTATAAGGCTGAAAACTCCACATAATAAACGCCCTGAAACCTCCAGTTTCATCCTGAAGCTGTCTTATCAGATCCCAGTGTTCGACTATTTCTTCAACCGTTTCTACTGTTCCGAACATCATTGTGGCTGTTGTTTTCATACCTATTTCGTGTGCAGTTTTATGAATCTCAAGCCATTTGGCAGTGTCTATTTTTTTCGGCGCGATGATATCTCTTACCCTGTCGCTTAAAACTTCTGCCCCGGCTCCTGGAATTGAGCTTAAACCTTTTTCTTTAAGTCTTACAAGCACTTCTTTTATGGATATTTTGGAAACTTTTGCAATATAGTCAATTTCTGGAGCTGAAAAACCGTGAATCGTGATTTGCGGATATTTTTTGTGTATATGTTCAACAAGGTTTTCGTAAAAGTCTATTTTGAGATTAGGATGAACACCTCCTTGAAAGAGTATTTGTGTTCCTCCTATTTCTATCAGTTCATCGATTTTTTTATCTATTTCCTCAAAACTCAAAACATATGCGTCTTCGTCTTTTTTGTGTCTGTAAAATGCGCAGAATTTGCAATCCACCCAGCAGATATTTGTATAATTTATGTTTCTGTCCACTATGAATGTCGTTATTTTTTTAGGGTGAAGTTCTCTTTTTTTAGCCAAAGCCATTTCGCCTAAAGTTATAAGGTCTTCGTTTTTTATCAATTCTACGGCTTTTTCTTTAGTTAATCTCAAAATTACTCCTTTTTTTTAAATAATTTTGTATAATTCATTATGTTTGGTTTACTGATAATAACAAAAAAGGTTGCATAATGGAAGAAATGATTGCGAAAATTTCCCAAAAAGTACTTGAAGAACTTAAAAAAGCAAATAAATCACCATATCCACTATATTATAAAAACGTTTTCGTCTCACTCGTAAAAGCCGAAGGGATATATGAACAGTTAAATCCGAAACTTTTATGTGTAGAGCCGGACTTGAACGAAGCTATACTTAACAAAACAGTCAAAACAATAAAAGAAGTTAACAACGTTTCTAAAGAGATAAAACAGGACTCCGAAACCCTGATAGAAGAAGTGGCTCCTTTACAGATAGATGAAATCAAAGAAGCGATTATGCAGTTTAGTGCAGGTCTTTTTCAGAAAGTAAACAGACTTGAAGAGACGGTACATTCGCTTGAAGTGGAACTTGATAAGGCTTATAAGGAACTGCTTATAGATCCTTTGACCAAAGTTTTCAACAGAAAAGCCCTTTCTAACGACTTAAACGAAATACTCGAAAAAGGAAAAGACAGGGATCTTGATCTTGTAATAGCGATAGTCGACCTTGATTATTTTAAAGAAATCAATGACAAATACGGCCATCTTGTAGGTGATTTTGTATTGATTAAAATCGCTAACATTATCAGAAAAATGATCAGAAAAGAAAACAAAGTTTACAGATACGGCGGGGATGAATTCGTAATAGTTTTCAACAGAATGAATATGCAGCAGGTTAAACCTATTATAGAAAGAATAGTTAAAAAGATCGAAAGCACTCTTTTAAAATATAAAGACGATCTGATTAAAGTTACAGTTTCAATAGGGCTTACACAGCATAAAAAAGGCGATACTTTTGATGAAATAATCAAAAGGGCGGATAGCGCACTTTATAAAGCAAAAGTAAACAGAAACGGTTATGAAATAGTTATAAAATAAAGGAATAAAATGAGTTTGTTTGACGGGATTATCATAGCAATTACACTGATACTTGCAATAAAAGGTTATTTTAACGGGATTATCAAAGAAGTGGCTGGGCTTATTGGTATTGTGGGCGGTTTGTTTCTTGCTTCGAAATTTTTTCACCAAACCGGTGTATATATCAATGACAACCTCTTTGAAATACCTAACAAATCCGCAGTTGACCTTGTAGGTTTTATTGTTGTTTTTGTAGGATTTTGGGTACTTACGGTTTTTATAGGCTTTTTACTTGCGAAAATACTCAAAATAAGTGCGCTCGGTGTGCTTGACAGAATTTTAGGGTTTATTTTTTCAGGAGCGAAGTTCTTCTTGCTTGTAAGTATTATAGTAGCGATGCTTTGGCAGGTAGCGTTTATAAGGGAAAAAATGCAAAATTTCGCAAAAGACAGCTTTATGCTTCCTGTTTTGGTTAAAATTGGTAAAAAAATTATTAATATAACCCCTCAGGATTTAGAAAATTTCGGGAAAAATGTTAAAATTTCATACTTAAAACATACAAAGGATAAACTGAATGTTTAGTAACGAATATGTAAAACTTAGAATGCAAAAAGCCGATAAGTTAAAAGAATCGGGTATTAACCCGTACGGGCACAATGCCAAAAGAGATACAAAAATATCAGAGTTTTTGGAAAAAAACAAAGATGTGGAGTCTCTTGAAAACAGACGTGATGAAAACAGAAAGTTTACCGTCGCAGGGAGAGTCAAGTTTTTAAGACTAATGGGTAAAGCCGCGTTTTTCAAAATTGAAGACATGAGCGGGATTTTACAGGTTTATATGTCTAAAAACGAACTTGGAGATAAATTCAATCTTCTTAAAAAGAACCTTGAAGTCGGAGATATCGTTGAAGTTACGGGCTATCCGTTTGTTACTAAAACAGGAGAGCTAAGCATCCATGCGGATGACGTAAATATTTTAACTAAAGCCATCCATCCGCTGCCGGAAAAATTCCACGGTCTAACAGATGTAGAAACAAGATACAGACAAAGATATCTTGATATGATAATGAACAAAGACGTAAGAGATACGTTTTTACTCAGAAGTAAAATTGTTTCTTTGGTTAGAGAGTTTTTCTTAAAACACGGATTTTTGGAAGTTGAAACTCCTATGCTTCATACTGTTGTGGGCGGTGCGAACGCAAGACCGTTTATGACACACCACAACGCGCTTGATATCGATATGAACCTCAGAATCGCACCCGAACTTTTCCTTAAAAGACTGATTGTGGGCGGATTCGAAGCAGTGTTTGAACTAAACAGAAACTTCAGAAACGAAGGAATTGATCATACGCACAATCCTGAATTTACAATGATAGAGTTTTACTGGGCGTATCACACTAAAGAAGATTTGATGAGATTAACCAAAGAGCTGTTTGATTTTCTTTTTGAAAAATTAGGTTTACCTAAAAAACTTCAGTACGGTGATATGGTTATAGATTTTGACAACTGGACAACGATTACATACAAAGATTCGCTTGTAAAAATCGGAAACGTGCCTGAAGAGATACTTGAAGATGTGGATGCGATGAAAAAATATTTAAAAGAGCACGGTGTTGAGCTTGAAGAACATATTGATTCCAAAGGCAAGCTCTGGGCTGAACTTTTTGACGAGTTTGTGGAAAGCAAACTTATCGATCCTACATTTGTGACTGATTTTCCGATTGAAATTTCTCCTCTTGCGAGAAGAAGTGACGAAAACCCTGAAATAGCCGAAAGATTCGAGCTGTTCATTGCAGGGCGTGAAATTGCAAACGGATTTAACGAGCTTAACGATCCGCTTGATCAGTATGAAAGATTCAAAGCTCAGCTTGAAGCTAAGGCTAAAGGTGATGAGGAAGGTATGGAAATGGATGAAGACTACATTAGAGCTCTTCAGTACGGAATGCCTCCTACTGCCGGTGAAGGTATAGGTATAGACAGACTTGTGATGCTTTTAACGAATTCACACTCTATTAAAGATGTGATTCTGTTCCCGACTATGAAACCTAAAAAAGAAATACAAAACGAAGACGACGTAAAATAAAAAAGGAGATAATAATGAGTTTAAGAGATTACGATATTGACGTTTATTCAATAATTGAAAAAGAACTTGAAAGACAAACAAACCACCTCGAAATGATTGCAAGTGAAAACTTCACACTTCCTGAAGTTATGGAAGCAATGGGAAGCGTATTTACAAACAAATACGCAGAAGGGTATCCGTACAAAAGATATTACGGAGGATGCGAATACGCGGATTTAGTTGAGCAGCTTGCAATTGACAGGGCAAAAGAGCTTTTCGGATGTGAATTTGCAAACGTTCAGCCGCATTCAGGAAGCCAGGCTAACGGTGCGGTATATGTAGCACTTCTAAAGCCTCTTGATAAACTTCTCGGAATGGATCTAAGCAACGGAGGACACTTAACTCACGGTGCGAAAGTTAACTTCTCAGGAAAACATTATCACAGTTTTTCTTACGGAATTGACGAAAAAACAGGAAGAATCGATTACGACAGAGTAAGGGATATCGCAAAAATAACCAAACCTAAAATGATCGTTTGCGGTGCGAGTGCATACCCGAGAGAAATCGATTTTGCTAAATTCAGAGAAATCGCTGATGAAGTAGGTGCTATTTTAA
>Ga0256843_1001943_pt1 | contig 15595 bp, 12 predicted proteins | sample AlvinellametaG_FD_191572 | JGI IMG/M metagenome (GOLD analysis project Ga0256843, IMG submission 191572) | Pompeii worm associated microbial communities from hydrothermal vent at the East Pacific Rise, Pacific Ocean - Alvinella | ecosystem: Host-associated > Annelida > Integument > Unclassified ... | reverse complement strand
TGATAATTGATTTTAATTATTGTTCTTACAAAACCTGATGAAAACATCATCAAAAGAGCATTCGGAAGAAACTGATTTTCTTCCTTTTTTATTATAATTTCACTAAAAAAGGCACGCATTGTCATTTAGTGAAAAAATAAAATCCCTGCCCGATCAACCCGGAATTTATCAGTATTTTGACGAAAACGGGAAACTTCTTTATATCGGAAAAGCGAAAAGCCTTAAAAAACGTGTAAAAAGCTATTTTCGTTTTAATCCTTTCAGACCTGCGGATAATCTGTCTCCAAGAATTTATAAAATGATAAGCGAGGCAAAAGATCTGAACTATATCGTGGTGGAGAGTGAAAACGACGCACTTATACTTGAAAACTCTCTAATCAAACAGCTTAAACCCAAATACAATATATTACTTCGTGATGACAAAACATATCCGTATATTTATATAGATCTTGATGAGCCGTTTCCGATGCCGCAGATTACCCGTAAGGTTGTAAAAGGCAAAAACATCAAATATTTCGGACCGTTTAGCAGCGGTGCGTCTGCAATTCTTAAAACAATATACGAAGAAATACCTCTCGTTCAGTCCAAATCATGTCTTAGAAGCGGTAAGGCGTGCCTGTATCACCAGATAGGAAGATGTTTGGCCCCGTGTGAGGGCAAAATTACAAGCCGAGAATATATGAAATATGTCGATCAGGCGATAGAGCTTATACACGACAAAGAAAAAATACTTCAAATACTGAATCAAAAAATGCAAAAATACGCCGAAAACCTGCAGTTTGAAGAAGCGGCGGAAATAAGGGACAGGATCAAATCGATAGAGAGTGCGGAGATTTATTCACATGTGGATCTGGCAAAACTGGAAGATTTGGATATATTTGCCGTTGAAATATTCAATAAAAAAGCGGTTGTTATAAGGATATTCGTACGTCAGGGAAAAGTTGTAGCCAGCAGCAATTCGGTAATCAACTCCCAGACAGTCCCTGAAATAGGAGAAATATACACAAGGGCGATACTTGAATTTTATTCTACAGAGACGCCTTTTACCTCAAGTAAGATTTTAGTTGGTGACGACTTTGAAGAAAGGGAGTGGCTAAGCCAGGTGTTAAGCGAAAAATTCGGCAAAAAGATAAGCATAATAACCCCTACCACCAAAGAGAGAAAAAGCCTTATCAAACTTGCCAAACTAAATGCTCTTGAAGTTATCAAAAACCAAAAAGAAAACACCGTTTTGGATGAGCTGAAAATTCTCTTCAATCTCCAAAACACACCTTATAAAATAGAAGTTTTCGACACATCGCACATGCAGGGTGAGGCGACGGTCGGAGCGATGGTCGTATGGGAAGACGGAAAATTCAAAAAAAGCGACTACAGACACTACCATCTTGAAGGAAAAGACGAATATTCCCAAATGAGAGAGCTTCTTACAAGAAGGGCTCAGAGTTTTGAAAAATCCCCTCCTCCCGACCTGTGGCTCATAGACGGCGGTAAAGCGCAGTTGAATCTGGCAAAAGAGATTATTGATTCAACCGGAGCCAACATAGACGTACTTGCGATATCCAAAGAAAAAATCGACGCCAAAGCTCACAGGGCGAAAGGTAAGGCGAAGGATAAAATATATTTTATCAATGAAAAGTTAAAAGTGAAAAGTGAAAAATTAAATATTGACAAACTTGAACTAAATGAGAGCGATAAGAGACTGCAGTTTTTACAGATGTTAAGGGATGAAGCGCACAGATTCGCCATAGAATTCCACAGAAAAACAAAACGCAAAAAAGACACCCAAATAGATCTTTTACAGGTTAAAGGTATCGGAAAGGCTAAAATGACAAAACTTTTGAATTATTTCGGAAGTTTTGATAATATAAAAAAAGCCTCTTTTGATGAGCTTAAAGATGTTTTAAACGAAAAAGACGCAAAAGCCATAAAGGAATTTTTCAAAGGGCAAAAATGAAAAAACTGTTTTTACTGATTGCAAACCTGCTTTTTGCATTTGAAATATATTCCCCCGCATTTAAAAACAATACATATATTCCTAAAAAATACACATGCGAAGGAGCCGATATTTCAATCCCTCTTATAATTAAAAACATTCCGAAAAACACAAAAAGTTTAGCTTTGATTATGCAGGATCCCGATGCTCCTTACGGAGTGTTTACACACTGGATTTTATACAATATCCCAACAAACACATCCGAAATACCCGAAAACCTGCCAAAATCACCTATAACAAAATTCGGCTTTCAGGGCATTAACAGTTTCGGCAAAACTGGATACGGAGGTCCCTGCCCGCCTCCCGGCAAACCGCATCATTATATCATTACAGTACTCGCACTTGATAAAAACCCTAATCTCAAACCCGGCTTAACAATTCAGGAGTTTTTGGATAAAATTAGAGTATATGTTATAAGCTACGCTCAATATACAGGACTTTATAAAAGGAGTATAAAATAACACTAAATGCTATAGGCGGTAATACATACAACATCACACCGACTCCTACAGACAATACTTCCAAAAACCCGCAAACCGACCCTAAAATTCAGCAGGAAATCTCAAAACTTCAGGCGGTTGATACAAAAGTAAAAGCCCACGAAATGGCACATCAGGCCGCAGGCGGAGGTTTTGCCGGAGCTCCAAGCTATACAAAAGTAAAAGGACCTGACGGTAAAGAATACGCCGTAGCCGGAGAAGTACCGATAAAAATCGTAAAAGGCAAAACACCTGAAGAAACGATAAAAAACATGCAGCAGATAAAAGCTGCGGCCCTTGCACCCGCCGATCCAAGCCCGCAGGATCTTAAAGTGGCACAAACGGCGGACATGATTGCTGCAAATGCTTCCCAGGAGCTCTCTGAAGAAAAGTCTAAAGACAATGATTCGCCCGATAAAAAATTCAAAATAGACCTGTACGCATGAGAGCGGCAATAGGCGGATTCGACGGGATGCATTTGGGCCATCAGGCTTTGATAAAAAGATCCGATATGCTTGTCGTTATAGAAAAAGGCAGCAATTTAACTCCGGGAAGCGACAGGTGTGACTACACTAATTTACCTTGTAAATTTTTTGATTTGAATGATATTAAAGATCTTAGCCCGATTGAATTTATCGATATTTTAAAAGAATTAAACATTACAAAAATAGTCGTAGGTGAAGACTTCAGATTCGGTAAAAACAGAAGCGGTGATTTAGATCTTTTAAATAATCATTTTGAAATAGATGCAATAGAAGAAGTAAAAATTGACGGTATAGGAGTTCATTCAAGAATAATAAGGGAATTTATCAAAAAAGCAGAAATAACAAAAGCAAACAGATTTTTAGGACACACATACAAAATAAAAGGAAAACAGATAAGAGGACAGGGATTAGGCGGCAAAGAGCTTGTTCCTACTATAAACATTACCCTTTTAAAAAACTACCTTATTCCCAAACAAGGAGTTTATATTACTTTAACAAACAAACATCCTTCATTAACTTTTGTAGGGATACGTTCAACTGACGGGAATTTTTCAATTGAAACGCATATATTAACCAAAAATGCAGAATTAAAAATGGAAAAAAATATTGAAATTGAATTTTTGGAGTTTTTAAGGGAAAACAGAAAATTTACTGATTTAAAAGATCTAAAAAAACAAATAGAAACGGATATCAAAGAAGCGGCTTCTTACGAAGGCTTCCCTATTACCGCTTTAAACTGGAAATAATATTTGCCGTCACCCAGGTCTATAAAATTATATTCTATTGTCTGGCTTTTTTTTGCTATTTCGTAAAACCCGATTCCTCCGCCTTTTTTGTGCTTATCCTTTCCGCTTTTTCTTGCATTTCTGTACTCTTTTTTAATTTCTTCTTTAGTCATTGATGTTATTTTTTTCAGTTTTTCTTCAAGTTTTTCTTTATCCACTTTATCGACAATGTTTTGAGAAAAAACATAATAGTATCCGTCATGAGTTCTTCCGACTAAAATAAGCCCTTTAGGATCAAACCCCTCTTTGTTCGCTTTTTTTGAATAGTTCATCATATTTTGAGCAAGTTCTATAAACACTGTAAATATATTACTTGCAAGTCCCATTGAAAGTTCGGCTTCTTGTGTTTCTTTTTCAAGTGCTTCGGTCATGGCAACGATTAACGACTGTGTCAGCGTCCCCCCGTATGTCAAAAAAATAATCCCGTCTTCTTCAAGTACTTTTTGTATAGAGTTTACATTAATCATTTTCACCCTTTAACTTTATTCCAACCAAAGTTATATCATCCAGCCTTTCACTTTCAACGCATTCGTTTTGATATTTGATAAGTTCCTCTTCAAATATCTCTTTTTGTTTATCCATCGGCAGATTCTTAACTTTTATTATAATATCTTTTAAGCGTTTTTTACCAAACGGCATACATTTTTTTCCGCCTATTTGATCAATATAGCCGTCTGTCGTAATATATAAAGCAATATCGGTTCCGATTTTTAATTCATATTCTTCATATTCATAGTCTTTATCGTTTTTCTTATACCCTACAGAGTATCTGTCGCCTTTTAGTATTGTAACATTTTCTTTTTCAACTACAAAAAGCGGCGTTCTTGCGGATGAGTATTTTATAATGTTTTCTTTTTTGTTGTAATATAATATTCCTCCGTCAAATCCTGCGTTTGAAAGGCTTTTTTCATCTTCCTGTTTTAAGAGCTTTTTAATGGTCATATTAAAATGTTTAAGCATCTGTGCAGGAGAAATTTCAAGTTCTTTATGCTCTTTATATCTTGATATGATTTCCCTCTCCACGGCTTTTACAATCATAGTAACAAATGCACCGGGCACACCGTGTCCCGTACAGTCTATCACCATTAATATACACTCATCCTCCCTTACTTTCTCAAAAAGCCAGATATCGCCCCCTACAATGTCTTTTGGTTTCCAAATTACAAAAAAATCATCAAAACACTCTTTTACCTCATCTTCTTGAGGTATCAGCGCCCCTTGGAGCAGTGAGGCAAACTCGATGGAGTCTTTCGTGTGCTGGTGTATCGATTCAATCTCTTTTTTTGCCTGTTCTAATGATTTGGTTCTTTCTTTTACCAGATTTTCAAGTTCAAGATTGAACACTTCAAGTTCACGGTTTTTCTTTTCAAGTTCTTTTTTTGTTCTGTTACTCAGCCACACAATAAATATCATTAATATAATCACAAATGCTACAACAGTAAAAAGCGCATAATAAATCGTAGTTTTGGAATTTATAAACGATTGCATCGCCTCTTTTTCATCAATCTCGCTGATTATTGCAATATTGTAATCGTTATCCCATTCCCACGCTCCGTAAACCCTCATCTTTCTGTAATCAAGATATCCGTCGGTATTTAGACCGTTGTGATGTCTCAGTGCATCGTTTGAAGCAAGCGTATTTACTATAATATTCAGATATGAGCTTTGATTCGGTTTAATCAGTCCTATTTTTCTGAGTTCATCATCAAACCTGCTTTGTGAAGCCATCTGTTTGTATCTGTTTACGATGTAAGTTTCTCCGGTATGCCCCATACGTCCTTTATCGAGTACTGACTGAATAATGTTTTTATTAATTGCAACAGCTACGATTTTGTAAGGTTTAAAATCTTTATAAATTGTTTTGATAAAAAATATTTTATGCAGCTCTTTAGGGGAGTTTTTTACCGGAAACAGTATGGTATAACCGTATTTTTCCGAATTTTTTATACCGTCTATAAAATTTTGGGACTCTATACTTTTAATGTTAAAAGTGGAAAGCAGTATGTTTAAATCCGGGTCTAAAATCATATAACCGTCGACAAAATCAAGTTTTTTAAGTTTTTTAAGTTCATCTTTGTCACCGGTGGTTATCGCCATATTCAGATATTTTTCCTGCGATAGAAGTATTTTTTTAATTGATTCGTGAGTCGTATTTAAAATGGTGCTAAGAGAATATCCAAGTTCCGCTTTTTTTATTTTTTCAAGATTTTTTATACTTACAACCGTTACAAGGATAATAAAAAACAAAAAAAGACTCACAAAAACAAACACGCTAAAACCGAATGCAACGTTTGCTTTGTTGTTGATATACCTGAGCATAAAATAAACGGCAATAATAAAAATTACGAAAATCACAAGCAGCTCTTTTACAGGCAGCAGATCTTTGATGCTTATGTTTCTTTTTTGTATATCGATTCTGTTTTGGGCGGAATTGATCCATTTGTAATATATTTCGTTAAGCTCATCTTTCGGAATAGACGCAAGGGCTTTGTCTATAATCTCCAAAATAATTTTAGGCCTGTCTTTTCTGATTGCGATTTTGAGTTTGAATTTGTAATTAAGCACTTTTACGACTTGCAGGTTTTTAAATCCCAAGTTATGAATGTAATAATTCGCCACTACCATATTGTTAACAAAAAAGTCTATTTTACCTTCTGAGAGAAGTTTAAACCCGTCTTTGATTGAAGGTACTTCAACAAGTGTCAGCCGCGGGTAGTTTTGTCTGAAATAATCTATAAGCACGTACCCTTTTTTTATACCGATTTTTTTGCCCTGGAAACTGTTCATATTTTTATAACGGTAATAATCACCCTTTTTACCTACAATTACCGCATTGTATGAATATATGGTGTGCTTTGTAAAATTTAGGTATTTTTTTCTTTTTTCATTTTCCGAAATGGCACTGAACATATCCGCTTTGCCGGATTTTACAAATTCTTTGGCTTCTTTCCATGAATTTACGGGTACGGGGACAAGATTAAGGCCGGATTTAGCTTTTATAATTTTAATAATATCTGCGATAATTCCCTGATGCTGCCCTATTTCGTCTTTAAACTCAAAAGGCTTCCAGTTAGGATCAAACACATATTTAATAGGTTTGTGCGAATTAATAAAGTTTATTTCCTGAGGGGTGAAAATCGAATATTTAAGTTTTTTCGACTCAACATTTTGTATGATTTCATCTTCTATTTTGTGCAGTTTTTCAATAAGTCGGTAAATATATTTGGTATAAAGACGCAGTTTTTCTTTATACTCTTTGGAATTGTATTTTTCAAAAATCTCATTTTCTATTTGAAGTACATATTTAAATTCTTCGGATGAAACATACTTTTCCCACTCTTTTTTTATTCCGTTTGACAAAAGTTTATTCAGGAGCTGAAAATAAATTTTTTCTTTCGTAACCGACATAAGATAATAATCTTTGATTTTTTTAAAATTTCCCGTGGTTAAAAAAGCAGTAATTTCAAGTTTTTTCTGCCATACACTCTCTTCATACATCAAAAGTACCACATACTGATACACTAAGTCTTTAAAAGAGCATTTTTCACTCAGATATGAAGTTTCCGCCAGTAAAGACGAAATCAAATCCTTATAACCCAAAAACACATCTTTACACTCAAGCCTGCCTTCTTTAAGCCTGTCTCTTAAAGAACTGATTTTATTTAATTTAGCCAGCAGAACTTCAAGGTGTTTTTTGTCGTTTTTATCTAAATTAGATCTTTTTATTACTTCTTTAAGCCTTTTTAACTGTCTGTCGGATGTTAAGCATACGTTATTTAACTGAAAGAGAATGTTTCTGTTTTTATCTGTACTCAGTACATATTTACATGAAATTTCACGTTCATACTGCAGAGCATGCACGGTTTGAGAAAGCGTTTTAATAACACTCAGTGTGTTTTGTGCATATGCAACAACAAAAAAAAGTATCAGCACTATAGCTTTCATATACAACCTTATTTATTCATTAACGTATCTAATAAAATAATCAATGTCCACTTCGTCTATCTGTTCGGGTTTGAGGTGTTTTTTGGCATAATCCATATAAATGCCGCTTTGTAAAAACAGCTCAAACAGATCTTTGTCCAAATCCCCCTCTTTTACCATATTGGCGATAATTTTAATCGATTCGGAAAGTTTTTTAGGTTTTTTATACGGTCTGTCGCTTGCGGTAAGTGCTTCGAACACATCGGCGATTGCCATAATTCTGGCCGGTATAGGTAGATCTTTTGCGGTTAGTTTTCTCGGATATCCGGTACCTCTTAATGTCTCATGATGTGCACCCGCATAAAGCGGTACATTTTTAAGATGTTCAGGGAAAGGAAGCTGCTCAAGCATTTTGATTGTCATAATGGCGTGTTCTTGGATTTTGAAAAACTCTTCTTTTGTGAGCGTTCCTTTTCTAACAGTAAGATTGTACACTTCACCGTAATTATAGAGGTTTTCAGGTATGTCAATTTTAAATCCGTGTTTTTTAAAGTCTTCGATTTCCTCTTTAGATCTTTTGATTACATGTCTTTTTTTATCACTAAGAAGTGTCTCTTTTACCGGCGGCTTTCTTTTTAGATCTTTTTCAGGTATTCTCTCATACTCTTCCTGACTGAGTCCCTTGGTATCGTCAAAATACCTTATCCATTCTCTTTTTGCTATCTGTTTTATTCTTTGAATCTCTTCATCGCTTAAAAACTCTTTACCTATATTCACTTCCGCTATAAAATCAAACTCGTCAAACAGTTTTTCAACCTCTTTGTCAAACCATTCATCCACCGTTTTTGTGTCTTCCCCTTTGAGTTTTCTCTCAAGAGCCTCTATTTTTAAATCACGGTATATAACTTCAAAACGGGTTCTTATTTCATGTATTCTGTTATAAATCGTTTCAAGTTTTACGGATTTGTCCATTACATACTCGGGAGTTACTATTTTACCGCAGTCATGCAGCCAAGCGGCTATAGAGATTTCCCTTTCTTGCATTTCGTTTTCAAGTTTGAAATCAAACTTATCACTCTCACTTGCTTTTTTTGCAAGTTGTATGGCTATTTCCGGAACCCTCTCGCAATGACCGCCCGTGTATCTGCTTTTGGTATCGATGGCACCGGCGATGATTTTGATAAAAGAATCAATCAGTCTTTTTTGAGCTTGCTGGAGTTTTTCAACTTCGGCTAATCTTCTTTGCAGTTCGTCATACTCTTTTCTCTGCCGTTTGTCGGCTCTGAGCATAATCTTTTCCTGGCGCTTAAGATCGCGCACAAGTTTATCCATTATATCAATGAAGTTTTTTTTCGCCTCTTCAACTTCATTGATCAGCTTGTTCTCAAGCATCTTTTACTCTTTTCTGACTAATCTTATATCTAAATCCTCAAAATCTTCTATAAAATCTTCGCCGGCTTCTTCAGCGCTTTCGTTTTCCGGATCGTATATCCAGTTGATTGTGATTTTACATTTGTCTTTTGCCTCATAAAGCATATCAAATAAATCAAAAAAGAGTTTGGAACTGCTTGAATTAAAATAGACAATTTCCATATTAACGGTAATTTCTTTATTTTTACAGCATTTAAGATATTCTTCAACCCATTTCATTACGGGCTCATAAAACTCAAACGTGTTTTCAGGATAGGATTTACCTCTGATATCAATAAGTCCTTTATCTGGATCGAGTATTATTTCAGGGGTATATTTGGTAGCTGGTATATGTAATTTTTCTATTTTCATCCTTTATCCTTTATATAAAGTTTATACATTATATTGTAATAAAATTTTGCCGTTAATAAAAGGTTATTTGAAAATAATTATTCATTTTCACTTTTTTTTAAAAGATCTAAATAGTAATCTATATCCACTTCGTCTTTTTGTTCGTCCATCAGATACATGTCCGCATATTTTTTGTAAAGACCCGTTTCAAGGAAAATAATCAGAATTTTTTTATCAAGCTCGTTTGCAAGAGCCTTTTCCACGAGAATCTTAATTGCAAAGGAGAGTTTTTTCGTTTTTTTGTACGGTCTGTCTTTTGCGGTTAAAGCCTCAAAAATATCTGCAATTGCCATAATTCTCGAAGGAATAGGTATCTGATCGCCTTTAAGCCTGTTTGGATATCCTGTTCCGTTTAATGTTTCATGATGTGCCCCGGCATATACTGGAACGTTTCTTAGTTTTTCAGGGAAAGGTAGGCTTTCAAGCATTTTGATTGTCATAATAACGTGTTCTTGGATTTTGAAATATTCCTCTTTTGTAAGCGTTCCTTTCGGTATGCTGAGGTTGTATATTTCGCCGAAATTGTAGAGGTTTTCAGGTATATCCATTTTAAAGCCTTTTTGCTGGAAATACTCTTTGTCTCTTTGGGAACGAGGAACGATATGTCTTTTTTTATCGTCTAAAAGGTATTCGGTTACAGGGAGTTTTTGGTTTAACTCTTCTTCAGACAGTCTCTCTTTTTCAATTTTAGAAATACCTATAGTATCGTCATAATGTCTTACCCATGTTCTTTTTGCAATTTTTTTGAGTCTTTTTAGTTTTTCTTCATCCATATACTCGTCACCGATGTTCATTTCCGCAATAAATTCAAAATCTTCTTTTAACTGTTTAAGTTCTTTTTCAAGCCATTCATCGACCTCTTTTTCATCTTCTCCGTTAAGTTTTCTCCTTTGAGCCTCAATAATCAAATCTCTGTGAATTACCTCCACCCTTGTTCTTATCTCGTGTATTCTGTTGTATACGGTTTCAAGTTTGACGGCTTTATCCATAACGGATTCGGGAGTGATAATCTTACCGCAGTCATGCAGCCATGCGGCTGTGGCTATTTCTTTTTCTTCGTCGGCATTTTTAATCTCAAAATCAACCTCAGGAGATTTGCTGACCTCTTTTGCAAGCATCATCGTAAGTACCGGCACCCTCTCACAGTGACTCCCCATATATTCGCTTTTTTCGTCGATGGCTTCCGCTATCAGCCTTACAAAAGAATCGATCAGATTTTGCTGAGCTTTTTGAAGCTCCTGAACCTCTTTTAACTTTTCCTGCAGCTCGTCATACTCTTTTCTCTGTCTTTTATCCGAGAGTGAAAGTATCTTTTCTTCGCGTTTTAAGTTTTTTATAAGTTTGTCCATCAATTTGTTCAGTTCTTTCCTCGTCTCCTCCACCTCTAAAATACGTTGTTTGTTAAACATTAAATAACTCCCCTTTTTTTATTGTAAAACATTTTATTAATTATACACTAATTATATAAAAAAAAGTTATATTCATTTGCCAAGAAATATAAAAACATATTCAAAACGGATAATCTAAAAGATCTAAATACATTTTGGTATCATTTCGTAAAATTTAACACCATTTCGGCAATAAGGAAACATATGGCTCTTATAGATCTTTTGGATGTAAGTAAAAAATTCGAAGCCCAGACAATTCTGTGTAATGTGGAATTTCACCTCGACGAAGGTGAAAGAGTTGCGTTAATCGGTAAAAACGGAAGCGGAAAATCCACACTTATGAAAATAATAGACAAAACAATTGAACCCGACAGCGGTGAAGTTATCACCAAAAACGGAATCAAAATAAAAAGACTTCTGCAAACCCCTAAATTTAAAGAAAACCTGACGGTCAGAGAAGCGATAGAAAACGAACTGACCGAATTTAAAGAAGCCTACAACAAATACCTGAAACTGACTCAAAAATTTGCCGAAAATCCCGAAAACAAATCGATTCAAACCGAATTGGATGAAATTTCAAGATTCCTGGATTTCCACAACGCATGGAACCTTGATGACAGGATTGAAAGAATTATGCAGGAGTTTGATTTAAAAAAATACGAAAACAAAGACATTTCACTTCTCAGCGGAGGAGAACAAAGAAGAGTCGCCCTTGCTTCTCTTTTGCTTCAAAAACCGGACGTATTGCTGCTTGACGAGCCTACAAACCACCTGGACGTTTATATGACGGAATTTTTGGAAGAGATGCTTTTAAAAGAAAAATATACGTTTTTAGTTGTCAGCCACGACAGATATTTTATAGACAGAATCGCTACAAGAGTCGTTGAACTTGAAAACTGTAAACTAAGAAGTTTCAAAGGAGGATACGCCGATTACATCCGCCAAAAAGAAGAACTCCTAAAAGCCAAGGAAAAAGAATTCGAAAATGAAATAAGACTTCTTAAAAGAGAAGAAGAATGGTTAAGACGCGGGGTGAAAGCCAGACTTAAAAGAAACGAAGGCAGAAAAAAAAGGGTATTGGAACTGCGTGACAAGGTGAAGCAGGACAGAAGTGAAATAAGACAGATCGAAATGCAGCTAAGACGTGAACTTCTTGCCAAGGAAGACGAAAAAATAAACCGAAAAAAAGTAATGTTTGAAATCGAACATTTAACCAAATCCATCGGTAACAAACTTTTAATCAAAGATTTCACAACAAGAATACTCCAAAAAGACAAAATCGCAATAGTCGGTAAAAACGGAAGCGGAAAATCCACTCTTTTAAAAATCCTCATAGGTGAAGAAAAACCCGACGGCGGTATAATCAAAATAGGAGAAAACGTTAAAATCGGATATCTTGACCAGAGAAAATCGATGCTTTGCGACGATAAAGACCTCATAGAAACATTCTGCCCGCAGGGCGGAGACCATGTAAATGTTAGAGGCAGAAACATGCATGTTTACGGTTATCTTAGGGAGTTTCTATTTCCGCCGGAATATCTGACAAAAAAAATAGGCGTGTTAAGCGGGGGTGAAAAAACAAGAGTCGCACTTGCGCTTTTATTTACAAAAGATTACGACGTCTTGATTCTTGACGAGCCTACGAACGATTTGGATATTCCGACTATCAATATTTTGGAAGAATATCTTATGGATTTTGAAGGTAGTGTTATTTTCGTCAGCCACGACAGATATTTCGTGGATAAAATAGCAAAAAAAATGTTTATTTTCAAAGGTGACGGAATTGTGGAAGAAAGCCATATTCCTTATACTGAATACCTTGAAATAGAAAAAGAACTTAAATTAATTGAAAACGTAAAATGTAAAATGGAAAATGAAAAAAAAGAAAAACCTAAACAAAGAAAACAGAAAAAACTCAGCTATAAAGAACAAAGAGAGCTTGATGAACTTCCAAAACTCATTGAAGAGCTTGAAATCACAATCGCCCAGATAGAAGAATGCCTGGCAGATCCTGAGTGTTATCAGGAAAAAGGCCTTGTAAGTTTAAGTGAGGAGCTTGAAGAAATTAAAAAAATATACGATAATAAGGTAGAAAGATATCTTGAACTTGAAGAAAAAAGAGAAGCACTTGAAATGGAGAATTGAGAATTGGAAATTAAGAATTATTTAAAAATTATAAACATACATAGACTAAAAGAAACCTCCAACGAAATCACTCTTTATGCGGCAGCGCTCAGTTTTTATACAATTTTCTCCCTCGTACCATTGATTTTAATCGTTTTGACAATATTTGCAAACACTCCTTTTTTTGCTGAGTTTTATTCAAAACTTGAGCACTTTATAAGCTCAAACCTCCTGCCTACAAACGCTGAGACCATTTCAACGTATCTTAAAAATTTCTTAAGCAATTCAAGCAAAATGGGAATAATGGGAGGTTTTTATATTCTGATAACTTCAATTCTCTTTTTTGACAACTATGAAACTATTATTTCAAAAATTTTCGGACAGGAAAAAAGAAACCTGTGGGAAAAAATAAAACTGTACTGGACAATGCTTACACTTTTTCCGATAATGTTTGCAGCTGCAATGTTTATGTCTATAAAACTTCAGTTTTTTCTTGACAAATCATCTCTTACATCATGGATAAATTTTGCCAAAATAGCCCCGTTTCTGATTATCTGGCTTACATTTTTCCTCGCATATAAACTAACCCTGCAAAACGAAACGACTAAATCGGCACTTATCGCATCGTTTTTGGTAACTACTACATTTTTCATCTCCAAAAACATATTTATTTATTATGTACTTATAAACAAAACATACTCAACCATATACGGATCTATTTCACTTCTGATGTTTTTGTTCTTATGGATTTATATAAACTGGGTTATTTATATTTCAGGAATTTATTTAATCAAATATCTTGATATAATTTCACAAAAAAAGGAGATTTAATAATGGATATCACTAAAATCAAACCGGGAAATCCTGAAGAATACGTTAATGCTGTAATCGAAATTCCACAGGGAAGCAATATTAAATACGAACTTGACAAAGACAGCGGTGCTATATTTCTTGACAGAATTCTATACGGAAGCCAGTTTTATCCTGCAAACTACGGATTTGTACCTAATACATTGGCTGATGACGGGGATCCGATTGACATCTTAGTTCTTTCAAGTGAAAGCGTAGTTCCGGGAACTGTTATCAAAAGTAGAGTAATCGGCGTACTTATTATGGAAGACGAAAGCGGTAAAGATGAAAAAATCGTAGCGGTTCCGACAATTAAACTTGATCCTAAAATGGCAAAAATCAACGACTTAAGCGATTTAGCTGAAATAGAACTAAATCAAATCAAACACTTCTTTGAAACATACAAAGACCTTGAGCCGGGTAAATGGGTAAAAGTTACAGGATATGAAGGAAGAGAAAAAGCAATCGAACTTATCCAAAAAGCAATCGATAACTACAAGTAAGCGGATAAGTTGTGAAGGATTGTTTCTGCCTTCACAACTTCACTACTTTACAACTTCACAACTTACATTAGTGTAATGTTACTAATCTACACATGTTACTTAATCAAAAATTAAATCCATTCTAATTAATACATTTTTATCCTCTTTTTAATTATTATAAATAAAAACGCATTAAAGGAGCGTGTATGTTACAAGAGGTTTATTATCCGAATAAAGAAATGTTTAAAGACCCCGCATTCAAAAATATGTGCGAATACTGGGATATGGTTGATGAATTTAAAAAAGACTACGAAGGGACATGGGCCAAACTTGCAAAAGAAAAAATCACATGGTTTGAAGAGTTTAAACAGACACTCGACACTTCAAACGCACCTTTTTACAAATGGTTCGTTGGCGGTCAGCTGAATGTAGCATATCAGTGTATAGACAGACACCTTGAAGACAAAAAAAACAAAGCCGCAATCATATGGGAAGGCGACAACGGAGAAAAAAGAATCATTACATACCTTGAACTTTACAGGGAAGTCAACAGATTCGCAAACCTTTTAAAATCATTAGGAGTTAAAAAAGGGGACAGAGTCGTAATCTATATGCCAATGATTCCTGAAGCGGCATTTGCAATGCTCGCATGTGCAAGAATCGGTGCGGTTCACAGCGTTGTATTCGGAGGATTCAGCGCAGAAGCGCTTAAAGACAGAATTCTTGACGCAGAAGCAAAAGTTGTTATAACCGCAGACGGAGCGTTTAGAAAAGGCAGCCCTTATATGCTAAAGCCTACAGTTGACAAAGCGCTTGAGGGTGTTGATATTGTAGAAAAAGTTGTTGTTGTGGAAAGAAACAACGAAGATATTGAATGGGTTGAGGGAAGAGACGTAAGTTATAACGATTTAATCGTAAACCAAAGCGATGAATGCCCTGCTGAAATTATGGACAGCGAAGATCCCCTATTCCTGCTTTATACATCAGGAAGTACCGGAAAACCTAAAGGCGTTCAACACGCACAGGCGGGATATATACTCTGGGCACAGCTTACAATGGAATGGGTGTTTGATATAAAAGACAACGACACATACTGGTGTACGGCGGATATCGGATGGATTACAGGACACACATATATCGTATACGGACCTCTTGCGGCAGGTGCGACCACTCTTATGTTTGAAGGGGTACTAACATATCCTGACAGCGGAAGAGCATGGAAAATGGTTGAAGAATACAAAGTCAACCAGTTCTATACCGCGCCT
>Ga0256843_1001941_pt1 | contig 15602 bp, 6 predicted proteins | sample AlvinellametaG_FD_191572 | JGI IMG/M metagenome (GOLD analysis project Ga0256843, IMG submission 191572) | Pompeii worm associated microbial communities from hydrothermal vent at the East Pacific Rise, Pacific Ocean - Alvinella | ecosystem: Host-associated > Annelida > Integument > Unclassified ... | reverse complement strand
TACCAACAATCAAGAAGAGCATAATCAAACCACCTCAATTGATAATACCAACAATCAAGAAGAGCATAATCAAACCACCTCAATTGATAATAATAATACTCTGGAGAATAATCAGACTATTTTAAATAATGAAGATAATAATCAAACGATCGAACAAGATGTAATACCTCCTGCTATTCCAACACTTACTTTTACACCTAAAACTACTCAAGAAGATAATATTTCTATTGAAATCAATGGAGAAATCAATACAACTCTTTATCTTAATGATATTAATATCACAACTATTGATGAAGATGGAAAAGCAATTCTATCCCTAGATACCTCGGGAGAAGATGGAATAAAAAAATTTAATTTTTTCTTAAAAGATAATGCTCAAAATCAAAGTGAAACTTTAATTCTTGAAATTACGAAATATACCCCTGATACAACAGCTCCTGAGATACCTACTCTATCTGTTATACCAAATGCTACAAATCAAGAGAGTATTACTATTGAAGTTCATGGCGAAGCAAATGCAACTGTCTATCAAGCTGACTTCTTCGTTGGTCAACTCAATGAGTTGGGTACTCTCAGCTTAGATTTAAATACTTCAGGGAATGATGGAGTTAAACATTTTATCATCACAATAAAAGACAATGCAAATAACCAGAGTAATCCTCTTATCTTTGATATTATCAAAGATACCATACCTCCTGCAGAAAATGCAACTATTAATGCTCTAAGCACCGATGATACTACACCTGCTTTAAGTGGAAACTTACCATCTGGTGATAACGATAACAATACCAGTAAATATACTATAGTTATTAATATAAATGGAACAGAATATGAAGCAGTTAATAATCAAAATGGAACATGGTCTATTCCAGATAATATTATTAATCCATTAGAAGAGGGGTTCTTTTCTGTTACTATTATTGTTACTGATGAAGCTGGAAATAGTAGCTCTACCACCCTTATTAATAAAATTGAGATTAATAACACAGGGTTTTTAATTGATTCTCCTATAGAAGGAGTTAAATATAACTCAGGAAAATACAATGGATATACTGATGCAACAGGTCTGTTCAAATATGAAAAAGGAGAAGGAGTTACATTCTATATTGGAGATGAAAACACAGGTATTCCTATGGGAACAGCTCAAACAAAAGTTGACCCATATAACAATCAACGAAAAATTATCACCCTCTTTGACTTAGCAGGAACTAAAGATGAGAATAATCCAAAAGTAATAAATATGGGGAAATTTTTACAATCACTTGATAGTGATGGAGATGTAAGTAATGGAATTACCATTGATGAAAGAACAAAAGAATCTATTGCTCTTTTAAATTTAAAAAACCATATTGATTTCAATGAAGATGTAGAAATTTTCCATAATAGCAGTGATATTTATAATCTTATGAATGATTTAGCAGGACACTTTGGTGAACATCGAGGTTTAATTTCAACAGAAGATGTCAAAGCCCACTTGATAGCAGTAAGAGATAATAATTTTACAACTCAACAAATTTCGATTGAAAAAGTTCGTGGAGAAGAAGAGATTGTCAAAGTTCTTGATGGTACTTTTCAGTCCATTGGTGGTGTAGTAGAGGGATTAGCCTATCGAAGTGGCAACCAATTTGGACGAACAGATGAAAATGGAGTTTTTAAATATGAAGAGGGTAAAAAAGTAAAATTCTCTATTTATCAACTAGAGTTAGGCATAACCCAAGGAAAAGCTGTTGTTACTCCTGCTGACTTAGTTCCTGCCACCTCTTTTAATCATCCAAAACCTAGAAATATTATTCGCCTACTTAATGCTTTTGATGCAATTAATGGTGATAGTAAGATAACCATTGATAATGCTGTACGAGAATCATTAGAAACTTATCGTTCACAAATTGATATAAACTTACCTGATGGTAAGGCTGATATGGAGTTAAATATTCCTCAAGGTGAAGATGAATTTGGAGCACAATTCGAAGATTTTGAAATGGGCAAAGAGATTTTAGATGAAATTGATAAATTAAGAGGTTAATATGAAAAGAGTAATAAAATTAAGTTTAATAACAGCAGTTGCAACATCTACTCTATTTGGAGCAATGGATAATAATGTAGACATCAATACCAGTGTTTTAAAATCAGCAAGTATTACAAGTGATGTAGATGGTCAACTTGAAAAACTCTTTGAGGGAGTAAGAGAGTTTCATATTTTTAGAATTCAATTTAGTATGTGGAGTGGAACTGATACCTTTAGTACACTAGTAACAGGAGAGAATGGATTTCCAATCTTCTCTGCAAGAAGTGATAAAGACCCAAAGTATACCGATTATCCTATTGATTATCTCAATAATACCATTAAGCGATACCATCCTGTCCGACCACCTAAATCTGTATTAAACTATTATATAGATAATGATATTCAACTAGGAGATGCTGATACCTCCACCTACTCTGCACCCATTGTGGCAGGAGGAGTTATTGGTAAAGGTAGAGTTATTGTTATGGGAAGTCATCTCTATGACTCTATACTCGTTAATCCACGTAACTACTCTCATAATGCTAATAATAGTGATACCTCATCAACCCCTGACACCCCTGATATGGAAAACTTCTTTCATAACACTTTCACATGGTTAAGTGAACAAAATCCTAATGAATACTTAAGATATTCAAGAAGTGGTGATGCAATAAAAATATTATCTAATAAAAATAAAGCCTCGTTTGTTAAAGCTTATATGAATAGCTACAATTTTGTACCCTTTAAGATTCATAGTAACTTCAATATTAGTAGTAATGAAAACCCTAGATATATCGCAACATGGAAAGAAGCATCAAGCAATGGTCTATTAGACCCATCTGTCTATCCTATTATAATATTAGAAGATTTTCAAATGCGTACATCTTTTACTGCGTATAGTAAACCCAATGAAGAACTTGATGGAACTGTGCGACGTACTACACTCGATGATGTAGAGTTGATTATTGAATATATTCGGCAAGGTGGAGGTGTTCTTATTATGGAATCTCCTAAATTTGCTGAAGAGATGGGTATCACTCAAACGGCCTCTAATGAAATTCTTAAAAAAGCAGGAATAAGCAACTATTTTGCAAATAATCACTCTGATGTAAAACTTTTACCTAATAACAATGAAGCTGGTGGTGTAGCTGAATATGATATGTGTGTTGCTGATTATATCGGTTATACAGATTTACAACGACGATTAGAAATGGATGACTACAGTAATGTCCCAACAACATTAGAGGGATTAAAAAGTTTACTAGAACAAAATGATAAACTATCTTACCTTGAAGAGGTATTAGAGAGACGGGAACGAAATATTTTTAAAGAAGGAAACAGTACAACAAACTTGACACAAATTGATTGTGGTTCGGTTGAAATAACATTAGAGGATGGTAGTAAAAATAGTATTCAAACTAATTTAGTTAAGGGTAATGGTATTCTAGAACAAAATCAATATGATAGATATGCAAAATATCCTATTGACTTAAACTTTGTTCAAGCCCAAGGTGATGTGGGAGGAAGTATGAATAGCCTTTTATCTCATGAATTAAAAGAGAAAATACTCTCAGAAGTTGACTTGAATCGTGAATATACCAATATGTCAGCACTTCTTCTTAATGATGCTACTTTTACAGGAGATAAATTTCTATCTCTTAATAATTTACTTAATGAATATAAAATAGGAGGACGTTTTGTTAATAGTAATGGTGAATTTAACCCTATATTTAATTTTACTCAACATAACGTATTGGACTACCGAGCCAACCCTGTTACAAGAATTATAATTGAGAGAGCTTTTTATGATAAAACGCTTAAGTATGACCCAAGCCAATTTCCAGGACAAACCAGTTCAAGTAGTGGAAGTGAAACAGCCACTATCTATTTAAAACGTAATACATCTTACCAAAAATGGTATACAGGAAATATGCAATCAACAGGACTCTATGCTCCTGCACACCAAGATGTTACCATAACTTTACCTGATGGGATTGATGAAACAAAAATGCAACTACAAATTGGTGTAGGTGATAATGTTGGTGGAATTTTTAGACATGAAATTGCACTTAAACGTCCTCCTAAATATGTCAAAAAATATAAATTCATATCAAACACAGGAGATTATACAAAAACTATCACTGTTCAACACCCTTATGGAGGCTTAATCTTTTTAAAATCATTTGACAACACACAAAGCGAAGATGCTACGGCTAGTATCTCTTTCACAGGTGTTCAAAAAGCAATTCGATTTGTATTAGGAGAGACTACAGAAGCCCAATGGGATGCAATGAAAGTTAATGCATTGGCTCCAAAAGCCGAACTGGAATCAAAACATCATATTATAACTGTTGCTAAAGCTAATATGGAAAATTTAACTTTTGCAGAGGTTACTCAATTGGCTCAAGATTATGATACAGAAGCACAAAATGCTTATGATTTTTATGGTTATGATAGAGAGTGTATCGAACCTTATAATGAACATACCCCACCCAGCTGTAGTAATGACAAAAAAATGGCACATAAGAACAGAGAAGTATTTGACCCACATATTAGTATAGGTGCTGGACACTCAGGTTATCCTGTAATGGTTATGAGTTGGAATCCAACAAAAACTACTTTTCCACAAGACCCAAAAAACTCATGGCTTCTTTGGCATGAAGGAGGTCATAATATGGTTGAAAGCTGGTTAGGTATTGCAGGAGCTACAGAAGTGGCAAACAATGTTATGTGTCTCCATCAACAGAAACGCTTTGGACAACCCCTAAGAACATCCACAAGTATATCAACGGTTAACACTATATTAGCCAAAGGAGAACCATGGGCAGATGGTGGAAACTTTGGACGACTTTTAATGTTTCATCAACTATCAGGATGGCTTGAGGCAAATTATATGAACGAATTTAAAACAAAAAATCCTAAATATTATGAGAGTAATGGAACAGTGAAAGCTCAATATCCTTTTTTAGATGGAGATGGATATGATATTTATAAAATTTTACATAGAGAAGCAAGAGATAGAGTAGTAGAGAATGATAAGTACGACAACTGTATGAAACAAAATGGTACAACTAAAAGTGATATGTTGGCACTCTGTACTTCATCTATATTAGAGCTAAATACCAAACCTTTCTTTGAAACATGGAAAGCAGGAGTTATTGGGATTGGTGCTGTTAATGGAATAAAAATTTACGATTCAACAGGTGCAATTAGTAGTAATCTCGATACAGGATATACCACAAGCCCTTCTCCCTCTATTGAAAGCTATAGGGGAGATTAATAGAGTATTTAAACAGCCTTGATACTTTTTTAATAAAAACATCAAGGCTTTTTCTGTAATTAAAGAGGAAAAAGCTATAATCCGAAAAAAGAAATTAAAGTGGAGTGTAAAACACTACTATTTCTTTTAAGAAACATATTAAGTTATTAATTATTTATACTATGTGAATTATAAAGAAAAAATGTTACATTTTGAAAACAGATAATTTTCTTCTTTATAGTCTACTTATAAAATTTATTGTCCAATCATTACTTTTTATAATTGTTGGATATACTGTTTCTTAATATACGGAGGAGAATGATGAAAACTTATGTAGTTAAAGATGTGGCTGGAAAGTTAGGACAGTACTTTTTAAAGAGTCCACTTACAGCTATTATCGGAATTGTAATTTTATTGCTGGGATGGATGACACTCAACATTATGCCAAGGGAAGAAGACCCACAAATTGCTATTTCTGGTGGTGGTGTTATTGTGGCAATGCCAGGCGCAACACCACAAGAGATAGAGAATGTTATATCCATTCCTTTAGAGACAAAACTTAGAGAGATTCAAGGGGTTGAACATGTCTACAGTACCTCTATGGATAATGTTGGAATCATTAATGTTATGTATTATATTGGAGAGGATAGAGAAGACTCTAACTTAAAACTTTATGATAAAGTGATGCAAAATATGGACAAGATGCCTAAAGGAGTTATGCAACCAATTGTAAAACCTTTTGATATTGACATTGATGTGCCTATTGTTACTATTGCCTTTTATCAAACTCCTGACTCAAAACTCTCTGTTCCAGAATTTAATGAAAAGATACGAGAGTTAGAGCATGATATTCATGGGGTTGATAATGTTGCTAAAACATCCCTTCACGGTTCACACATAGAGCAATATAATGTTAAAGTAAATATTGATAAACTCACAGGCTATCACCTCTCTATGGGTCAAGTTATGGGTGCAATCAAACAGTTCTCTGTAAACACTCCAAAAATTAAAGGGCGTACTGAAGATGGTCAGATGATTATGTTTGGAGTCTCTAATGCAATTAATGGTATTGAAGATATTAAAAATATCATGGTCTCTCGCTATCGAGACAAACCTCTCTACCTTAAAGCAATTGCTGATATAGAAAAAGGCGTTGATGAACAGAATTTCCAAAATGTTGATTTTGTCTATAGAATAGATAATGATAACTCAAAAGAGTTAAGCCAACTAACACCACAAGTGACATTAGCAATCTCTAAATTGGCAGGAACCAATGCTGTTTTTGTTGCAGAGAATATCATTAAATTAATTGATGAAAATGCAGATAAATTTGAAAAACTTGGTATTAAATACAAAATAACCAGAAACTATGGAGAGCGTGCAAATAAAGCTGTTGATGAGTTGATGCATCACCTACTTATTACCATCTTAATTATCTCATTTATGTTAATCTTTGCATTGGGCTGGAGAGAATCACTTATTGTCACTTTCTCTGTACCAGCAATTTTGGCAATTACTCTATTTATAGCCTATATTACAGGACAAACAATGAACAGAATTACACTCTTTGCATTCTTATTGTCCCTTGGTCTATTGGTAGATGCTGCTATTATCGTTATTGAAAATATCCACCGTCATCTTCACGAACCAAATGCTGGAGAGAGAGAGATGGAAGATATTCTAGTAGCAGCTACAGATGAAGTTGGAGGTCCTACCAATATTGCAACTCTTGCTATTATTATGACCATGGTACCGATGGCATTTGTTGGAGGAATGATGGGTTCATTTATGAAACCAATTCCATATAATGTTCCTGTTGCACTCTTTGCATCATTGATTGTCGCCTATATTTTTACACCTTATTTAAGTTTAAAACTTTTAAAAAAGCCAAAATCAACACACCATAAACGTGATGAAAATGATGAAAAAGATAAAAATAAGGGAGAGAAATAGATGAAAAAATTTGAAAATTTAATCTATTGGATTTTAGAGAGTAAATTAAGAAAAGCTCTAATTATATTTTTAACAATTTTGGTATTTTTTGCATCACTATTGATGTTTCCAACAGGAGGCGTGTTGGCAAGAATGTTACCTGGAAAGAGTGCAGCAACCTTCTCTATTTATGTAGATACACCAACAGGTAGCTCTATACAGCAGACCAAAAAAGTAACCACTTGTATTGTTGATACTCTACGACCAGAGAAAAATATTGTTGATATGTCTATCTATTATGGACAAGGTATTCCATTGGATTATGCTGGATTGGTCAAAGGTTCAATGATGAAAAGAACAGAGAATCTTGCTGAAATCTCTGTTAACCTAACCCCTATTCATGAACGAGAAGAGCCTTCATTCTTAATGACAAGCCGACTTCGACCAATTTTGCAAAGCAAATGTCAACCACTTGTTCCAGGAACCGTTATTAAAATGGTTGAACAACCAGCCGGACCACCAACTTTGGCACAGATTGTTGTAGAGGTTCATGGGAAAAATATTGAAAAGACTCGAAAGCTATCTGCACAAGTTGCAAATATTCTAGCCAATACAAAAGATTTGGTTGATGTTGATATTATGGCAGATGATATTTACAATACCTATAAATTGATTCCTAATGTTCAAAAAATTGCAGATGAATCACTGGGTGTTGAACAGGTCAACAATATACTCTATTTGGCATTTGAGGGGATGGCTGTTGCCAGTAAAAACTCTAAAGACAGCTTGGTTCAAATTCCTATCTTTTTAGTTTTAAACAATAAAAGTAGAAGATTAGAGAGTAAAACTCCAGAAGCACTGAAAGAGAAAATCTCTATGTTAAATCTAATGAACCGAATGGGAGAGCAGATTCCTCTCTCGGAAGTAGTTGATATTGTTCCAGTAAAATCCATACCTACCATTATGCATAAAGATACAAAACGGATGATTAATGTAATTGCTGAAACAGATAATGTCTCGCAAGTCTATCCTCTTTTGGATGCAAGAGAGACCATGATGGAATTTTTCAAAAAAGAGTATAATATTAAAACAGCACCCATCTCAACCTATATGTTTGACCTTGAATTAACCGATAAGAAAACAGGAGAAAAGTTTTTATTAAGATGGGATGGAGAGATGAAAGTAACACTAGATACCTTTAGAGACCTTGGTGCAGCCTTTATTGGTGCATTGGTACTTATCTTTTTCTTGTTGGTAGTTTACTATAAAAGCTTTGCACTTAGTGGGATTATATTGGGTGGTTCATTCCTATCACTTATTGGTGTAATTTTTGGTCACTGGGTTGCAGACCTTGTAACTGAGCAGACCTTCTTTTTAACAGCTACCTCATTAATTGGATTTATTGCACTTATGGGAATTTCATCAAGAAACTCTTTACTCCTTATTGATTTTGCAATGAGTCTTATCAATGAAGAGGGTGTCGAGAAGAAAAGAGCCATTGCTCTTGCCTCAGCTACCCGTGCAATACCAATATTTTTGACAGCCATCGCCATTATCTTGGGTTCTGCACTACTTGCAAGTGACCCTATCTTTGGTGGTCTTGGTGTTGCACTTATATCTGGTACAATAGCAGCTGTATTTGTCTCTCTACTTTTTGTTCCTGTTCTAATGGATAACAGTAGTGCTATGGATAAGAGAGAGAAAAAAGAGTTAAATTAAGAAACTAAATTTTTCGATAAGAGAAGGAGATGCAAATGAAATCTTTATGGAGTAGTCTCCTTATCTTATCTACAATAATAATGCTACTTCTTCTCTATTTTTTAAAAACAGAGAAAGGGCATAAAGAGTTAAAACATTTTCTTGAAAATTATCTTTCACAAGAGACATACAATAAGATAAAAGTTAAATCACTTAATATTAACCACTACCCCTATATCACTGTAAAGCTACAGATAAATGACAGAGCAGAGATTATCCTTAAAGGAGAGATTAGTAATTATACTATTGATATGCACTATCACCTTAAAGGAAACTCCTTCTATTTTAATAATTTCCATTTAGATGATAAAATTGATGTAGAGGGTACACTTTTAGGAAAATTTGACCATTTAATGGTAAAAGGAGAAGGAGAACTTTTTAAAGGTAAAATTGTGTATCAATTCATTAATACACCAAAAGCTATTAAAGATTTGGTTATAAAAACAAAAAAAACAGATATTCAAAAGATTTCAGAGTTTTTAAAAGAGCAATCCTTTATTTCAGGATTAGCAGATATAGATGCCAAGTTTAAAAGCTTCTCCTCTTATTCAAAATATGGTCGTGTAGATGTATCAATGAAAAGTGCCATTATTAATAATTTAGAGAAGTATCCATCTCAATTAGAATCAACAGTAATTTTTGAAAATATCAACTACAGATTCCAACTTGATATTGCCACAAATAGTCTGGGAAGAGTCTCACTACATAATGGATTCTATTATGTTAGAAAAAAAAGTATTCTCTCCGACTATACTCTCTACATAAAGAGCCTAGAGCCATTTCAAAAAGAGAGTAACCATCAATACCATGGAAGTGTTGATATAAATGGTAATTTAACTTATAATACCTCATCAAATAAACTTTTGATTAAAGGTCAAACCCAACAGTTTAAAGGAGATATAAATTTTTTATATCAAGAAGATAATCTCTATATTAAACTAAAAAAAGTTCCTTTAGAGTATATATTAAAAGAGTTATCCTATCCGATTCTCTTCACCTCTAATATTTATGGTATTATAAGTGTAAATTTAAAAGATAAAAGTGTTATTGCCAATTTGAACCTTAAAGACACATACTTTATTTCAAGTTCATTAACCCAATCAATTGAAGATACCATTGGTCTGAATCTATTAGATGAGGTCTATGATAAGAGTCATTTTTCTGTTGGCTATCAAAATTCAGAACTCTCTTCTCTTTTAAAAATTGATAGTGGGAAAAACTATATAAAGTTAAGTAAAACAAAAATAAATATTTTAGACGGAAAAATTAATTCTAAACTTGAGATAAATATAAATGGTCAATCTATTTATGGAACCATTTATGGAAATGTAGAGAATCCTCAATTCAAGGTGCATAAAGGAAGCTTTATACAGTATAAAACAGACCGATTTCTTAGTAAACATCTCGGAACGAAAGAGTAGATTTTATAATATTGAGTTATTATTAAAAATAATTAATAGTTTTAAATATAAAAAACTGAGAAAAAACTAAACATATAAGTAAAAAATATCCATAAATCTTTTAAAAAAATAATTTTTACAGCGAAAGCCGTTATAATTACAAAATATGAAGGAAAAAAAATGAAAATTGTAAAAAGTATATTTCTACTTATTGCGTTGCTAATCACAACATCTACTATTGCTACAGCTGATGAGGATAAAAAATCCGAAAGCTTTCTTGGAAAACTTACCGATATAATCCCTACAGAGAAAATAGATACGATACTAAGTGATATAACAGATAAAATTGATATTGATGAAAAAGAGGAATCGATTGTTAGCTCTCTAAAAGATAAACTCCCCGATGTCATAAGTGAACCTGCCTCATATGCTGTTAAATCTGCCTCAGATATGGTTAGAGCCACACTTATCAATGATAAAGAGCTAAATAGAATCGCAGAAAAAGATTTAAAAAAGATGGATAAAAATCAGACTATTGCCAAAGATATAGACCAGTACTATCTTGATTTACAGCGTATTATGAAAAAAATCGATGTTCCAAAAGATTTAAAGCTTGATGTAAAAGTATATCTTAGCCCTTTTCTCTATATCTTTACCATGCCAAATGGAGCCATTCGTGTCAATAGTGGGATAATTGAATCCTTGGATGATAATGAAGTACTCTTTCTTATGGCTCATGAGATTGCACACCTAGCAGAGAAAGATTATAAAACAAGCTATCGAAAAGCCCATGCAATGTTTGCACTAGAAAATGCCATCAACATGACAGGAGATGTTGTCGCTTCAACAACAAATGGTCTGCTAGAGAGTGTTACCTCAAGTATGCGAAAATCTCGATTTCAAAAAGATGAAGAGTTTAAAGCTGATGAGTATGCGATTGCTGTCTTAAAAAAGAATGGTATTGATAAAAAAGTAGCTGTTGATGCACTTGAGTATCTACAATATATGAATGCACCCCTACTAAAAATGCACCCCACAGGATACGAAAGAATTAAACATATAAAAGATGACCTCTAACAATTAAAGATTTTCTCCCCTTCCAGATAACAAGGGTATTAAAAGTAAAAAGGAGGGAGATTATGAACAATTGTGAAGAGAAGAAAATCTAAAGTTTCTGCGTTGCCTCTTTGGCTAACTCTACAGATAAATATTAAGCAAAAACTAAAACACACCCATGAAAGGCTCAAAGTAGAGGGAAAAGCTACTTTTTTGCTCTCTCATGTGGACAGTATAGAGTAATTTTGTGTAAAATTTGTGTATCTACTTTAAATATTAAACTTAAATAATTTTCTTAAAATTATTTAAGTTTAAATCACCCCTCTTATGTTATATGAAATATGTTAGAATTCCAAAAATATTTCAGAAAAGGAACGTATTTGTTCAATCTACAGAACTACTCTACACAGAACATAAAGAATGATATTCTTTCAGGAGCATTGGTCGCTGTTGCCCTTATTCCCGAAGCAATAGCATTCTCTGCTATTGCAGGAGTTAATCCAATGGTGGGTCTCTATGCTGCCTTTATTATCGGCTTGGTTACCTCTATTCTTGGTGGTAAACCAGGAATGATTTCAGGAGCAACAGGTGCTGTTGCTATTGTCTTTGTCTCTTTAGGGGTGGCAGTAAAAGCCCTCTACCCTGAACTTGACAAAGAGGCTCTCTCTATTATGATTTTACACCATATTCTCTTGGCATCTATCTTTGCTGGTCTATTCCAAATTGCTATTGGCTTAATGAAAATGGGTAAATTTATCCGTCTTGTTCCGCAACCAGCAATGTTTGGATTTGTTAATGGACTGGCAATTGTTATTGCTTTGGCTCAATTTAAATTTTTAGCTCCAAAAAATGCTGATTCACTATCGTGGATGGAGTGGATTCAAAATAGTTTTAGTGAAAACTATGTTATGTATATTCTCATTGCTCTAACTATGTTAATTATGCACTACTTACCAAGATACACAAAAGCTATTCCTGCAGGACTTGTTGCGATTATTCTCTTGACTTTAATTGTCTATGTTACAGGTATCGATACCAAATTGGTTGGGCAACTATTTGGAGATATAACCTCTATCTCTCTGCCACACTTTATTATGCCTGACAGTTCTCTTTTTACCCTTCAATCGATGTACATTATACTTCCTACAGCGTTTTTAGTTGCTATGGTTGGATTGATTGAATCACTATTAACCCTATCAGTACTTGATGAGATGAGTGGTACAAAAGGTTCAGGAAATCGTGAATGTATAGCCCAAGGTGTTGGAAATGTATGTTCAGGAAGCTTTGGTGGAATGGCAGGTTGTGCAATGATTGGACAAAGTATCATCAACTACTCTTCAGGTGGTCTCGGAAGACTCTCCTCTTTTGTTGCCTCTGTACTACTTCTGATTCTCGTTGTCAGTTTCTTCCCTGTTATCTCTGCTGTTCCTGTTGCTGTATTAATTGGTATTATGTTTATGGTAAGTATTGGTACATTTGAATTTTCAAGCCTCCAGAGAATCAAACATATGCAAAAATCTGATGCCTTTGTACTCTTAACTGTTACAATCATTACTGTATTTGCCGACTTAGCAATTGCTGTTATTGCAGGTATTATTATCTCTGCACTTGTCTTTGCGTGGAAACATGCCAAAATTCATGCAAGAGTAGAAGAAGATGGTGAGAAAACAAGAGTATATAAACTCGAAGGTCCACTCTTTTTTGCTTCAGTTACCTCTTTTGCAGAACAGTTCAATATTGAAGAAGACCCAGAAAATGTTATTATTGACTTTAAAGATGCACGAGTAATGGACAGTTCTGGAGCTGAAGCCATTGATGCCATCACGGAAAAATATAAAAAAGCAGGGAAGAAGTTAACCCTTAGACACCTATCAAATGACTGTAAAAAAGTCTTAACTACAGCTGGTCCATTCTGTACTTATGAAGAAGATGACCCAACTTATAAAGTAGCTGTTAACCAATAAAAATATTAGAAGTGACACTTTATTATTGTCACTTCAACTAACACCTTTATAGCTCTCTTCTCCTTAATCTTCTAGATTATTTTAAATAAAAAATAATTTTAAGTTTATTTTAATATAATCATATGCAATAATAAACAATTTAAACAGAGAAAGGAAATACCTTAATGGTGAATTCAAGGAGATTAAAAAAATTGATTTCATTTCTATTCTTATCAATTTTAATATTATCAGGATGTAATAGTAATACAGAAAAGAATATAGATGAAAATAATAGAGAAAGAAATGATAGTAGTCTTACTACAGATAATAATCATAGTAGTGATATAAATGATAGTATAATTACTATAGATAACAATATAACAGAGACAAATATTACCCTTGTTCCTGAAAATAATAGTACTGATAAAAATGATACTATAATTATTATAGACAATAATATAACAGAGGCAAACACTACCATTACTCCTGAAAATAACCATAGTGAAATCAATACAGGTAACAATATAAGTGACCAAAATACAACTCTTATAAAAGATACAGATATTACAGGAAAAGTAATAGATGGAGAGCTTTCAGGAGCAACTATCTTTTTTGACCTCAATCTAAATAGTGAATTAGATACAGATGAACCAAAAAGTAAAACTAAAGAAGATGGAAGTTTTACACTCATACTCAATCCTTCTCATCAAAAACATCAAAACTATCTTAATCAAACAGCACCATTAATTGCTTTTGGTGGTCAAGATATTAGAACAGATGAAATATTTGAAGATTATCTAATGTCTATGACAGAAGGCAAAAAGAGTGTCAATATTACTCCTTTAACCACACTTATTGCACAAAGTACTTTTGATGAACTTTCAAAAAAATCAAATAAAATCTCTCAAAAAAATAGAGAAGAGGTGCTTTCTAGTGTTCAAGAAAAAATAGATGCAATAAAAGAGAAACTGTCTCAACTTTTTGGTATCAATAAAATATTATTAACTAAAAACCCAATTACTCTTGCTAAAGAGGGAGATAGTCAACTTATCAACACCTCTCTACAGATACATAAAGCATCGCAATCAATGAAAAAAGCGATGAAAAAAGAAGTTAAAGATTTAAAAAAATCTATTCTTTCAAATTACAGAGCTTTAGGTAAAGAACTTAAGCAGTTAGATAAAAAAGCTATTAAAGGTGGAGAGAGTCCTCTCTCAACAGCATTAGATTTAGCAATGATGGATAATAATCTATTTGATAGTACATTAGTTGAAAGTGTCAAAAAAGAGACAAAAGAGATAATTAAAAATATTGATGAATTTTGGAAAGAACAAAAAGATATTATAGATGATGATGCTCTCACTAATGCTATTAAAAACAGTGAAGAAAAACTAATTACTGATAATATCAAACCAACAATAACTCTTCTAGGAGACTCTACAGTTCATATCTTAAAAGATAGTAGATATAGTGATGCTGGAGCTTCTGCTATGGATAATGTTGATGGAAACATCACTTCAAAGATTATTGTAACCAATCCTCTTGATACCTCTACTGCTGGAACCTATCTTATTACCTATAATGTTGATGACTCTAGTGGTAACTCTGCTTTTCCTGTGACTCGTACAGTTATTGTTTCAGAGCCTATTGTTCCTGATACTACTAAACCTCTTATCACTTTAATTGGAGACTCTACAGTTCACATTATAAAAGATTCTAATTATAGTGATGCTGGAGCTTCTGCTATGGATAATATTGATGGAAACATCACTTCAAAGATTATTGTAACCAACCCTCTTGATACCTCTACTGCTGGAACCTACCTTATTACCTATAATGTTGATGACTCTAGTGGTAACTCTGCTTTTCCTGTGACTCGTACAGTTATTGTTTCAGAGCCTATTGTTCCTGATACTACTAAACCTCTTATCACTTTAATTGGAGACTCTACAGTTCACATTATAAAAGATTCTAATTATAGTGATGCTGGAGCTTCTGCTATGGATAATATTGATGGAAACATCACTTCAAAGATTATTGTAACCAACCCTCTTGATACCTCTACTGCTGGAACCTACCTTATTACCTATAATGTTGATGACTCTAGTGGTAACTCTGCTTCTCCTGTGACTCGTACAGTTATTGTTTCAGAGCCTATTGTTCCTGATACTACTAAACCTCTTATCACTTTAATTGGAGACTCTACAGTTCACATTATAAAAGATTCTAATTATAGTGATGCTGGAGCT
>Ga0256843_1001940_pt1 | contig 15602 bp, 14 predicted proteins | sample AlvinellametaG_FD_191572 | JGI IMG/M metagenome (GOLD analysis project Ga0256843, IMG submission 191572) | Pompeii worm associated microbial communities from hydrothermal vent at the East Pacific Rise, Pacific Ocean - Alvinella | ecosystem: Host-associated > Annelida > Integument > Unclassified ... | reverse complement strand
AAAGCAATTTATGCTATCTGGTTTGGTGGTATGAAGAACTCTTACAAGTCAGCACTCTGGATTGCTATTTTAGGTGTTGCTACAATCGCATTTGGCTTAGCATATGAAACTCTACTATAAGGTTGTTTAATGGAAATCTATTTTGCAGTACTAAACTTTACACTCTCTGGTGCTATTGGTTTGGTCGGTATATTAACATTACGAAAAGTAAGTACTCCCAATGAAGTGGTTTTTGCTCTTTTACCACTACTTTTTGCATTACATCAGTTCACTGAAGGTTTTGTTTGGCTTGGTGTAGGTGGTCATATCGAAGCACGTGCTTTTAATCTTGCAGCTGGAATTTTTATCTATTACGCGCAGGGTTTATTACCATTTTTGGTTCCTTTGGCTGTATGGCTAATAGAAAAGAAAAAATGGCGAAAGGATATCTTAGGGATTTTAACACTTTTAGGTCTTGCTCTCGCTGTTTATACGATGTATGGACTTTCCACTGTTCCAAGCAGTGTTACAGTTGTTAATAACACGCTCTTTTATAATAATCCATGGACAGCGAACTATTATGATGCTATTATTTATATTATTACAACTTGTGGATCATTAATGTTAAGTAGTAGTATCTCTGTGGCACTTTTTGGACTTTTAAACCTTATAGGACTTACTGTTATTTTTCTTGTTCGTCCATATGGGTTTACATCTTTATGGTGTCTTTATGCTGCAGTTATCAGTGGGCTTTTATATTTTCATTTTGTTGAACGTCGTATAAAATTTTTACAGGATTTAAAAGAGAAACGAGAAGAGTTTAGTGAAAAACTAGAAGAGGAACTGCAACATCTGGAAAATAGAAAATTTTTTAACAAAGGTAAAAAAGATGAATAAATTATTAGCAGAAGAGATATATTATTTGATGGTTTTGGGTCGTAAGTTTGAGTATGCGGCAAAAGAGAACTATATGAAAGGCAATATTTCAGGTTTTTTACACCTTGATATTGGTCAGGAAGCCTTGAGCGTAGGTGCTATAAAAGCATTTGCGAAGGGTGATGTCTTTGCTACATACCGTGAGCATGTCATGGCGATAGCCAGAGGTATAGAGCCACGTGCAGTGATGGCAGAGCTCTTTGGAAAAGCGAGTGGTGTAAGTGGTGGAAAGGGAGGTAGTATGCACCTTTTTGAACCATCACGGTTTTTCTATGGAGGAGATGCGATAGTCGGTGGACATATTCCAAATGCTGTTGGATGTGCCTATGCAAGAAAATACCAGGGCAGTGAAGATGGTGTAATGGTCATCTTTGGTGATGGAGCAAGTAATGGTGGGGCTTTCTTTGAATCGCTCAACAATGCAGCAACACAAAAACTGCCGCTGCTCTTTTTATGTGAAAATAACGAGTATGCCATAGGAACCAATATAAGACGTACAGCACCTTTTAGAGAACAGGCAAAAAAAGCTGAGCCCTATATGTTGACTATGAGTGTTGACGGTACTGATGCAGAGGCTGTTTATGAGACAGTAACCAAGGCACGTGAGATGATAGAAGCTGGACATGGACCTGTCTTTGTAGAGGCTTTTACTTGTCGCTACGAAGGACACTCTGTCAGTGATTCCAACAGTTATCGTTCAGCTCAGGAGATGGCACACTGTAAGGCAAAAGACTCTTTGACGCATTGTCGAGAACGCTTGCATGAAAAGTGGATGTGTAGTGAAGATGAGATAGTTAGTTTAGAAAAAAAAGCACAAAAAGCAGTTGATGAGGCTGTGGCATTTGCAGAAGCAGCATCGGAACCAGATATCGATGCTCTGTATGAACATGTTTTTGTAGAGGAGGTGTAAGATGTTATACCGTGAAGCACTGAATAAGGCACTTGATGAAGTTATGGCATCTGATAATACGGTCGTAACACTTGGTGAAGATGTAGGTTTGTATGGTGGTAGTTTTCGTGTTACAGAAGGTCTGGTCGAGAAGTATGGTCAAAAACGTGTTATCGATACACCGATAGCTGAACTGAGCATTGTAGGAAATGCAGTCGGCATGGCAATAGGAGGTCTTCGTCCTGTTGCAGAGATAATGACGGGAAACTTTTCACTTTTGGCATTTGATCAGATAATCAACCATATGGCGAAACTGCGTTATATGAGTAACGGAAAGATCACGCTGCCTATGGTTGTACGTTTTCCTCAGGGAGTGAGTAAACAGCTTGCAGCACAACACAGTGAGAGCTATGAGCAGATGTTAAGTGCAGTTCCAGGCTTAAAGGTTTTGAGTGTCAATGATGTTAACTACGCATACCATGCATTAAAACATGCGATACTCTCTGATGATCCTTTTGTTTTTATAGAACACGAACTGCTGTACAACAAAAAAGGAGAAGTTGATTTTTCACAGAAACTAGACCCATTTAAAGCCCGTATAGTAAAAGAGGGAAGTGACATTACGATAGTGAGTTATTTGAAAATGGTTGATGATGTGATGGAGGCTGTGACAGCTATAGAAAAAGAGCTGAACTGCTCTTGTGAAGTGATAGACCTTTGTTCTCTTAATCCCATTGATTATAAAACATTACAAGGCTCTCTTGAAAAGACATCACGATTGGTAATGGTAGAAGAGGATCATAAAACCGGTGGTTATGGCTCACAGATAGTTGCATGGGCAGCAGAAGAGGTTTTTTATGCACTTGATGCTCCGCCGTTGCGTTTGGCAGGTACTGATACTCCAGTACCGTATAACAGAACTTTGGAGTTGGCATCTATCCCTACACCGCAAAGTATAGCCGAGGATGTAATAGCATGGGGGAGAAAAAATGATGTATGAAATAGTAATGCCGCAACTCTCTGATTCTATGGATGAGGGTAAATTGATAAGTTGGAAAGTAAGTGTAGATCAAGCTGTAAAAAGTGGTGATGTCATTGCCGAGGTGGAGAGCGACAAAGCAGTTATGGAAGTTCAAACCTTTAAAGATGGTGTAATCAAAGAGCTGCTTGCAAAAGAGGGTGATACAGTAAAGATTGGTACTGTTATTGCCAGAATTACTACAGACTCTACGAAAGAGACGCAGGTTGTACAAAAAGATCAGCAGCAAAAAAGAGAAGAGAAAGAAGAAAAAACAGTAACAGATAACAGCGAAGCAAAAAAAGAGGAGATGACAAGATCAAAAGAGCCTTCACATGAGAGTATCTTTGAAGATATTTTTCATATAGATACAACACAAAAAAGAGAGTCAAAAGTAGACCATTCAAAGCAAAAGAGCTCTAAAGCTATCTCTCCAAAGGCACGTGCAAAAGCAGCTGCTTTTGGTTTTAATATTGATGATATTGTACAAAATTCAAAAAATGAAGTAGTCCATTCCAATGATGTAGACAACTACCTTGTAGAAAAATATTTTACACCAAAGGCACAAAAGCTTCTTAAAGAGTATCAACTGGACTTTTCTCTATTTAGACTTGACCACAAGATAGATGAAACAGAACTCAATGAATATATTAACAAGCATGAGATCGCCCTGCCAAAGAGTCTCACTGCAATGCAAAAAGCGATCATCTCCAATGTAATGGCATCTGCTAAAAAACCTGTATTTCATATCTATGAGAGTGTAGATGCTGCACTCTTGGAGGAACATAAACAAAAGAGTATCACGGTATGGCTTATTAAGATTATTGCCAAAGTAATGATGCAGCATGATTCTTTTCGCTCAAAACTGCTTGATGATGCAGTCTCTATCATGCCAAACGCTTCAATCTCCATAGCAGTTGCCGATAAAAAAGATCTCTATATGCCTGTTGTAAAAGATGCGAATTCTTTGTCTGTTGATGCAATACAGCAGAGTCTTGATACATTTAAAACAAAACTGCAGGCAAGAAGCTTCACGCAATCAGATATGCAAGGTTCGACATTTGGTATTTCAAATCTTGGAATGCTTGGAGTTGAACGATTTGATGCAATGATAAACAAAGATGATTCTGCTATGATGGCAGTTGGTGCTGTAAAGGATGGAAAGATATCACTTACATTGACAGTTGACCATAGATTGATAAATGGTTATGAAGCGGCACTCTTTATGCAAGATCTTAAAAAAGAGTTGCAAAACAGTATTAATTTTAAAACAAATATATAAAGGTTATAGATGTATCTTTTATCGGATAGACTTTATTATTACAAGCAGGAAAAAGACCATATTGAATTTCGTCTGGGTGAAAAACAGATTGTTTTTACACAGTTGGATAATAATACGGTTACAGAGTGGTTGGAGAAGCAGGATTTTCCTGAGACCTTTATGGAAGATATTCATAATGAAGATCAAAGTATCACGTATGAGCAAAATAAAGTTTTTAAGTTGATTATACTCAAATATTTTCTTCAGGATGAAGAGGATGAAAATCTTTATCATGATGAGAATATTGCCATAATCATTACAAAAGAGAAGTTTATTTTTCTCAGTAGAGATGCATCCATTGTTAAAAATGTAGTCTCTCGTCTTTATAAACGTTATGATGAGGCTGATTCTTTAGAGTATATTACCTATACGGTTATAGATATTATAGTAGACCATACTATGAGAATTGTTGATAGACTAGAAGATAAACTTGAAGTGATAGAAGACCATATATTCTCTGAAGATGTAGATGAAAAAGAGATACAGACACATCTCTATTTTGCTAGAAGAACACTCAACCGTATAGCAAAACTCTCTGTACAATCAAATGATGTAGTAAATAAAACTTATAACCATTTTTCTTTACAGATTCGTAAAAAATTAGAGTATGAATTTATCGATCTAAAAGAGCATCTCTCTTACCTCATCCATGAATCAAAATCTTATCTTGATCGAACAGGCTACCTGCAAAATCTTTTGATGGGATTTTTAAGCAATAGAATGAATCAGGCGATGCAAAGACTTGCCGCAATTTCCTTAATCTTTCTACCTTTGACATTTATCGTTGGGAATTACGGAATGAACTTTAAAAATATGCCTGAACTTGACTGGAAGTATGGATATTTTGTTATATGGGGCATAAATATTGCAATAGCATGGTTTATATTCCGTTGGTTGAAAAAGAAGAAGTGGATCTAAAAGAGGAGCATAAAATGTATGACATAATATATATAGGCGGTGGACTTAATTACGCAGGGGCTGTCGTAGCCGCGAAAAATGGTAAAAAAGTCGCATTGATAGAGAAAGACCTTAATCAGCTAGGCGGTGTTTGCCTTCATAAAGGGTGTATTCCTTCAAAGATGTTTTTACACTATTCAAATCTTGTCTATGAGAGTAAAAATGAGATATTGGACGGGACATTGAAGCTTTCTCAAAAGAGATTGTTTGAGAAAAAAGATGCATTGTTAAAGAGTGTGACAAAAGTAGTACAAAGACAGTGTAGCCATTTTGAGACTATTGAAGGAGAAGGCAAACTGATAGCTCCTCATAAGGTAGAGGTAAACGGTAAGGTCTTAGAAGCTAAACATATCATTATTGGTACAGGTTCGCACTCTTTTGTTCCTGATGGAATTGAGTACAATACAAAAGATATCATTGTCAGTGATGAGGTTTTGATGCTTGAAGAGCTACCGCAGAAGATAGCTATTTACGGAACAGGAGCGATTGGACTTGAAATGGCAAGTTTTTTTGCAACAGCAGGTGTGGAAGTAACACTTTTGGCGCATGGAAATGCTCTGTTTAAGCATGCACATCCGCTTATTCAAACAGCACTGCAAGAGCAACTTGAAAAACTGGGTGTAACATTCTTACCGAGTCATCCTATCGAGAGTGCCAAAAGTACACAACGTGGTGTACATATCAGTTATGAAGATGGTAGTAGTAACTATTTTCCTATGTTGTTGGTAGCGGTAGGACGTAGACCAAATGTAGATGTTGTTGCATGTGATGAGGTCGAAGTCAACAGAGGTATCGTTACCGATGAGTATTTTGAGACAACATTAAAAGATCATTATGCTATAGGTGACTGTAACGGTAAGGTACAACTGGCTCACGCAGCACGCGCAGAGGTCTTAAATGTTACGCAACGTATCTTGGGTGAAGATCCAAGAGCAGTGAATCTAGAACATATTGTCAAGTTCATTCATACGCTTCCTATGAGCTATGCAAGTGTAGGTAAAAGCAAACAAGAGCTGCAAAAGCAGCAAATAGAGCACAAAGAGAGTGTTGTAACATTAAATCAGTTTACCTACTCTGTATATAACCATGCAAGTAAAGGGGTGATGATAAGCTATATTGATAATGAAGGCTTTATCTTGGGTGCAGAGATACTTGCACCTCATGCAGAAGAACTTATTTCCACTGTTGCGATAAGTTTGGCAGGAGAGATGGATGTTTCTCTGGCAAAACGTACAATACTGGGACATCCTACATTTTCCGAAGCACTGGAAAGAACATTTTATAAATTATGATAGTACATTCTTGGGGTGAAGTTGAGTATCTGCAGGCAAGAGAAAAGATGCAGCAGATACATGACAGAGCAGTTGCAGATGGGCAGAACCATCTTATCTTATGTTCACATCCTAAACTCTTTACTGTTGGGAGGGATGAAAATGGTACTTTTGGCATGGCAACTGTGCAGAGTGACAGGGGTGGCTCGATCACCTGTCACTCTCCCGGACAAAATATCTTCTATTTCTGTTTTGATGCCAAAAATCCTGTAAAATTTTATAAAAAAGTTCTTTTGAGCTTTGAGGATTTTTTTATAAAATATCTGCCGGAAGTCTTCTACGACAAACAAAGAGCAGGATTTTATATACAAAATCGTAAGATTGTATCACTGGGCTTTCGTTATTCAAAAGGGGTCTCTTTACATGGCGTGGCTCTGAATGTTGCTGTTGATCTGGATTTTCATGCACAGATAAATCCTTGTAATCTCAAAGGAGTAGTTCCGACTTCATTGCATGCAGAAGGTCTCGTTTTGTCTGAAGAGGAAGTCAACAGTGCCATAGTCCATTGTTTGGAAAAAAGGTTTGATGATGCAGCCATTTAAACCAAAAGTAAAAGCACTTCATCCGATACTTGCAAAAAAGATGCAAACTACACTCTATAAGTATCATTTGACAACTGTTTGTGAAGCAGCTTCCTGTCCAAACAGAGCAGAGTGTTATGCTAGAGAAAGTGCTACATTTATGATCTTGGGAGATATCTGTACCCGAGCCTGTACTTTTTGTAATATTACAACTGGACATGGCATGGATGTGGATGGCTCAGAGGCTTATCGTCTGGCTGAAGCCATTGCAGACCTTGAACTCAAATATGTTGTTATCACTTCTGTGGACAGAGATGATTTAAAAGATTATGGAGCAGGGCATTTTGCAGAATGTGTAGCTGCTATAAAAGCAAAAAGTCCACATATAAAGATAGAACTTTTAACTCCTGACTTTCGTTTTCATATACCATCTTTAGATACAATCATAGCAAGTGATGTCTATAAACTTGCACATAATCAAGAGACAGTAAGGCGACTGAGTAAAAGTGTTCGGCCTCAAAGTGACTATGATAGATCACTGAGAGTTTTAGAGTATTATGCAAAGCATACGCGACTACGAATAAAATCATCTTTGATGGTTGGACTGGGAGAGTCAGAGAAGGAACTGCGTGAAACGATGCAGGATCTTTTGGATGTCGGTGTAAGTGAACTGACCATTGGACAGTATCTGCAGCCGACACCAAAACATCACGCAGTTGAAAAGTATTATCTACCGGAATTCTTTGAAATGATGAAAAAAGAAGCCTATAAAATGGGTTTTAGAGCTGTTGCTTCAGGAGTATTGGTGAGAAGTTCATATTTTGCAGAGGAGTTAGGAAAATGAAAAAAGCAAAACTTGTTTTGGTAAGACATGGGCAGAGTGTCTATAACTTACAAAATCGTTTTACAGGTTGGACTGATGTTGAACTTAGTGATCAGGGTGTACGTGAGGCACAAGATGTTGGTAAAATTTTAAAAAAACATCAAATCTATCCTGATCTCTGTTTTACATCATGGCTGAAACGTGCCATACATACTGCAGAGTTGGCACTGCGTGAGCTGTCATGGGAGCAGATAGATGTCAAACGTTCTTATAAGCTTAATGAACGCCATTATGGTGATTGGCAGTGTAAAGATAAAGAGAGTGTAAAAAAGGAAGTAGGAGATACTCAGTTCTTGGCAGTTCGTCGTGGTTATGATGTAGCGCCACCACTTCTCCCTACAGAGGATTCACGTGTTCCATGGTTAGAAAAAAAATATAGTGATATTGATCATAATATACTACCTCTTGCAGAGTCGTTAGCTGATACCAAAGTACGTGTAGTTTCATATTTCAAAGAGGCTATTGAACCGGAACTACAAAACCAACAGACTCTTTTTGTTTCTGCTCATGGAAATTCTTTGAGAGCTCTGGTAATGCATCTTGAAAAAATCTCTAAAGAGGAGGTTGTAAACCTTGAAATTCCAACAGGTGAGATTTTGGTCTATACATTTGATGCATCGATACAAATTGTAAAAAAAGAGGTATTGTTATAGTCAGCTTAGAGATTTCTCAAAGCTTTTTATCATTAAGTTTGAGAAGTGGTTTTTATGGTATATTTTCTAAAAAAATCATAAGGCAATAAAAATGAGCGTACTTTTAGAATTTGCAATGTTTCCAACATCAGATAACTGTAGAGAAGGGAGTTCTGTTTCTAAACAGGTTGCAAAAATTATAGATGCAATTGATCAAAGTGGAGTAAAATACAAGCTTACTCCAATGGGTACAATTGTAGAGACAGATACAATGCGTGAGGCTTTGGATGTGATAGAACTTGCTTATGAACAGATAAAAGAGTGTGAAAGAGTCTATTCATCATTAAAATTTGATATTCGACATAACTCTGAAGATAGATTGAAAAATAAAATTAAATCCGTTGAGAAAAACCTAGGTAGAGAGGTCCAGAAATAAGACCTTTCTATAACAAAGGTTTAGCTTGAGGAAATTTCCACTCACCATTTAAAATCTCTTTACTTGGACGATAAAGTCTCACAATATATTGCCAACCTTTAGTAATAGGTATAAAGTTGTCAGCTTTATCATCACCACCAAAGTGAACTGTTACACTGCCATCGGGATTTGTCTTTGCTGTTACATTGTTAATATTGTATTTGTTATACTTGTTCTTAAACATAAATCTATCTTTGTCATAGACAGTAATGGACCAAAAACCATCAACGGGAACATCTTTTGGAATTCTTAGCACATAAGGAGTTTTCCCGTCATTATGTTTTGGAATGATTGGTATGTAGAGTGCATCACGTTGTTGTAATCCTCCCCATCCGACTGCTACACCCATGGCATTTTCCAAGTAACTTCTGTCACATTTTACACCAAAGTATCTAGATGAGCTTGTCGTTGTGCTTCCTATGGCATTATAGTGTTTTCTCAATGTTAGCATCTGCTCTTTATTCCATTGTGGGATACCAGAAAGATTACCTCTATCTTTTTGCTCTGTTTTTACCATTGCTTGGAGTTTGTGTGCTGCTTGCATATCTTTTTTAGAATTTGGATCTGCAAAAGTACGGATTCCTAACATAATGTAGCGTGTACCAATCTCCTCTTTTGTAAAAGTATGTTTGACCGGTGCATACCATGCAGGATAGATATCATGGTCTTGGCTGATAAGCATCAGTGACATATAGCGACCATTTGTCTTTGGAAGTGTCACTGTAAGGGGTGAATTTTCCAGATCAAAGACACCAAAAGAGTAGAGTGTGTCACGATTTCCACTGTGTGTAACCTGATTATCAATTGGATAGTGCTTTTTACCATGTGCAAAGTGACCAAAAGCTTTGAACTTTTTGGCATAGTTTACAAACTGTATATCACTCTCTGCTCGTACATAGTTAAAAGCATCAACTGTAGGAGCCTGGTGATCCCACGCAGGTGCATAGTAGGCTTTTTTACACTCAGTAGCAAAAGCCAGTGAGCTGCCAAGAAGTGTTATTAGTGATAAAGAGAGTAGTCGTTTTTTCATTTTTATCCTTTATTTTACAAGTTCAACATCTGGCATGACAAAACTTTTGTTGATGATAGCATCTGTAGCCCCATAAAAACGAAGCGCTGGTGCTATGCGTTTGCCTCCTGTTGGTATCCAGTTAGACTCTAAGCCCTTTGGTGCTTTTGGTCCAAAGTAGAGTGTTACACCTCCATCGGCATCTTTTTTAAGTTTCTCCATATCAAAAGAGGATATACCTACTTTGTTCTCTTTTGTATAGATAAAAGCCCATGTATCAGCATCATATAATATGAGTGACCAAAACTGTTTGACTGGCATATCTTTTGGAATTTTAAGCTTATAGAGTTTCATACCATCGATTGGCTTGCCGTTTTTATCTGTTATTGTAAACATGTAAATGTTTGCTGGTGGCGAGTAGTATGAACGTGGATAGTAGGTTGCAAAAAAGTAGCGATTTGCTCTTTTTAAAATATCTATAGAGTTTTTATAGACAAAAGAGAAGTTACCATTTTTATCGGGTGTTAAAACATCCTGCCAGTGTCTTTTTTCCCAGTAGTACATCTCTTTTGGAGGATATGTAAGTTGATGCTGCATTGTGTAATAAAAGTCAGTTATGGCTTGTTTCATGGCCTTTTTAGCTACTGCATCAGGATGATAAGGCTTACCTTTTTCTATCCCTAAATAAGCGAGATATCCCAACATTATTTTATCTTGCTCCTGCACATCTTCAAGAGAGATAATGTCGTAGATATCTTTGTAGAAATCTTCGTCATAGTGAGGTAGAGTTGGGAAGCGTTTGTCTGATGGATCTATGAATTTTGTTGGTTTTGGATCATTGAGATAGTACATCTTGAGTGTTTTTGCATAGTTATAGGCATCTATATAGCTTGCATTGGGCTTTTTAATAGAACGAAATGCAAAATAAACACGATAGCTTGGTGATTTGAGTACTATGTAACCTTTTGGAATATCACCTTTATAATGAGGAGGCAGGAGCAGATACTTTCCGCCTTTTCCCTTGTCTAGACCAATAGGTCCGACATCAGCGATAGCATACTGCCAATGATCGACTATTTGACCATAGAGCAGGGCTTTATCTGATACTGCCGGAATCTCTACAACAACAGGACCTTTGTTAAGATTTGTCATTGCTAGGATGTATGGAGTATTGTTGTTTGCAGTAAGAAGTTCAGCATTTGGTGTTGCAACCTTACTCCAAGCAAGAATAGTGTTTGCTTCTCCGCCAACAGCTTCGGTTGCACGTTTGAAACCATAAATACTTACAGCTGGCATAGCCCATGCGGCAGTTTCATAAGCATAGTTATACTTTAACTGGTAATCATAATCTTTAATGCTGGAGTGAACATTTTTAGGAGGTTTTCCACCAATGGGTTCATTGGTTATCAGCGAGTTTGCACTTAGCGGCTGCATCAAAAGTGATGCAAGCACTAAAGATTTTAGAAGTTCTCTTCTCATAAACAAACTTCTTTCTTATTTTATTTCTTCTACATATGGTGGCTGCCAAGAACCATCAAGAACAGACTGTTTTGGAGCATAAAGACGTAGTGTCATACCAATAACTCCTGATTTTGGAGCTGGTAGCCAGTTAGACTCTTTATCTTTACCTGGAGATGTTGGTTGGATATAGATATCAAGAGAGCCATCTTTGTTATACTGAAGATTATCTCTGTCACCGATTGCAAATCTGTTGATAGGATTTGTAACCTGAAAACCTTCATCATCATACATAGTCAGTGACCAGAATGCATCTACTGGTGGTATCTTATCTTTGTTGAAATGTAAGATGTACTTTTTACCGCCGACTGGTACTTTTCCATTCTTGTCTGTAATATTGAGTGGATAGACAGCTTGTTCATACGGATTTGCTCCAAGACCAATGAGCGCAACTGTTGCACGTTGTAAATAGTCATTACCGTAAACACCTATGCTTTTAGTAATGAGCTGCCAACCGTTTGCATTGTCTCCAAGGCGTGCCATATATTTTTTCATTTCAGGGTGAGAAATTTTTGTTGCGTGCTCGAGCGCTGCTTTTGTAGCTTTTGGAAGTTTGTCATAGTTAAAGTTCTCAGGTGTAAGACCAATTCTCTCCATACGTGCAGTCATTACCATATCTGTAATATGAGGAGGATATTTTTTCATTAAGTTCATTGCATAGGTAAAAAACTCTTTTGCAGACATATTTTGTACTTGCGTGAGAGGTGGTGTCGTATCATCTACACTTGGGTCTTTTTTAAATGGTGGTAATGTATATTTTTTACCCCAAGATGAGAGTGGTGTTACTTGAAAACCATCTTGAATTTTATGGATATAGCTATAATCTTTGACACCATTTGTCTGTGTGCGACCTAAAATCCAAAAAACTGATGTTGGAGTATTAATACGTTTGATACCTTTTGGAAGCTTTCCTTTCCATGATGGAAGAGTCAAAGCATAATTACCAGCTTTAGTACCTGTACCATATGTCCCAATAACAGCAAATACATCTGTATACATATCAAGCATAGGAAGCATATAAAATCTGTCTTTTACTTCAGGAACACTGACAATGACAGGCTCTTTACTTACATCAATCCATGCAAGAGAGTAGAGTGTATCAAAGTTTGGACGGACAACTTCTTTAAAATCTACATCGGGGAATGTTCTTAAATGAACAAATTGCATCATAGGTCCACGACTTTGAATTTTTCCTGCCGGTGTATTTGTCATCTGTTTTCGTGTTACATCCATAAGGACCAGTGGATATGTGTAGAGATAAGCTTGCAGAGCTATACGATCTACCTCTGGTTTTGTAGATGTTTGGTTCGCTATAAGTTGTGAACTTATAACAACTGTTGCTAGTGTAATGAGTGTCAATTTTTTTAAAAACTGTATCATACTTTGTCTCCCTTTTGTGAATATATATATGATTATAACACATGCTTATTTTTATTTGCTATTATTGTTGAATATAAGTTTATCTATATTGAAAAATTGTAACGTTATCTTAATATTGATATGTCACAATACAGAATTAAATAGATAAGGAATGAAAATGAAATCTAAAATAATTACAATCGTTGGACTACTTGGTTTAACAACAACACTTTTTGCATCTTCAGATGCTCAAAAGATATTTGATAGTAAATGTGTTATGTGCCATATAAAAACTATGCCACAAGATAGATCAAAGCTTATTGCTCCTCCACTTATGGGTGTAATGCGTCATGTAAAGATGAAATATCCTACAAAACAAGATGCTGTAGCTTTTATAGTTGATTATGTACAAAATCCAAGTAAGACAAAAGCTGTATGTATGCAGCAAAAAATCAGCCGTTTTGGTCTGATGCCTTCACAAAAAGGAAATATTACACCAAAAGAGTTACAAGAAGTTGCTGAGTGGATGTTTGATAATTACCCTCCAAGTAATTTTAGAGGTGGAATGCAAGGTTCTATGTCGAAATCAGGTGGAATGATGCAAAAAAGTATGCGTTGTGGGAGTATGAAACAATATAAACGTCCAACATTTGAAATGATGGATGCTAATGGTGATGGTGTTGTGACAAAAGAAGAATTTATTGCTTTTCAAAATAATCGTATGTCTATGATGCAAAAGAGAGGAATGGGTTGTATGAATAATACTTCTTCTGGAATGATGAAACAAAAGAGTATGATGCAAAAAGGCAATATGAAAAATCGTCCAAACTTTGCTACTTTTGATCTTAACAAAGATGGTTTTATCTCAAAAAATGAACTTGAAAAAGTAAGAGCAATTAAACGTTTGCAAAACTCTTCTGCAGGTAAAATGATGAAAAATGCAAATAATGCTCCATCATTTGAAAGTATGGATGCCAATAAAGATGGAAAAATTTCACCAGAAGAGTTTCAAACTTTTCAACAAAAACGTATGATGAATAAAATGTCTACGAAAGGGATGAATTGCCAAAGTGGTAATTGTTCAGGAATGAAAAAATAATTTTTATAAAGAGAGAAAGTCCTGTAAGGACCTCTCTTCTTTAGTTATTTAAGCTCTTCTCTAACAATTTTTACTGCTTCGACCATATTTTTCAGACTCGGTTTTACCTCTTCCCATTTACGTGTTTTTAATCCACAGTCAGGATTTATCCAGAGTTGTTCTTTTGGCAGTACTTCAAGGAGTGAGTGTATTTGTGTCACAATCTCTCCAACTGATGGAATACGTGGTGAGTGTATATCATATACACCGGGACCAACCTCTTGTTTATAGCCTACTTTTGCAAAGATTTTAAGTAATTCATTACCGCTTCTCGCTGTCTCTATGGAGATAACATCGGCATCCATAGCTTCAATCGTTGCGATGATATCATTAAACTCACTGTAACACATGTGTGTATGGATCTGTGTCTCTTTCTTTGCAGAGCTAACGCAAAGTTTAAAATCTCTTACAGCCCAATCTTCATAGGCTTTTACTTTAGAATCTCTAAGTGGATATCCCTCTTTAAATGCTGCTTCATCTACTTGAATGATCTTAATACCCGCATTTTGTAGATCATCAACTTCATCTTGTATAGCAAGTGCGATTTGCTTGCTTACATCACTTCTAGCCATGTCATCACGAACAAATGACCAGTTTAGAATGGTTACAGGACCTGTTAACATTCCTTTCATAATTTTATCTGTTTTACTCTGTGCATAAGTGATCCACTCAACTGTCATTGGATTTGGACGACTGATATCCCCATAGATAAAAGGAGGTTTTACACAACGGCTTCCATAGCTTTGTACCCAACCGTTTTGACTAAAGCCATACCCTTGAAGTTGTTCGCCAAAGTACTCTACCATATCGTTTCTTTCAGGCTCACCATGCACAAGTATCTCTAGTCCACACTCTTCTTGAAATGCTACACATTCATCTATGTAGTTTTTCATCTCTTGTGTGTAAGCTTCTTGTGAGATATTACCATTTTTAAATTCACGTCTTGCATGTCTTACTTCTGGAGTCTGTGGAAATGAACCGATTGTAGTTGTTGCCAGCTCTTTATAAGCTAAAAGCTCTTTTTGAATTTTGATACGTTCTTCATAAGCGCCGTCACGTTCTAGTTTTGTGATTGTAGCAGTACGTTGTTGTACTTTTTTATCATGGATACGTTTTGAAGTTCTACGTGAGATATTTGCCTCTTTATTTGTACTAAGGAGTTCTTTTTGTGCATCATTAAGCGATGCCTCTCCATCAGTAAATATTTTTGAAATCAAAGCTATTTCATCTAACTTTTCAACAGCATATGCAAGCCAGTTTTTAATTTCATCATCCATCTTCTCTTCATACTTGAGAGTGAATGGAACATGTAGCAGAGATGAGGATGAGCTTACAAGAATCTTCTCTTTTGCAACACTCTGTGCAATCTTTTGAAGTTTAGTAAGTGTGGCATATATATCAGTTTTCCAGATATTTCTTCCATCAACAACACCGGCAATAAGAACTTTGTTTGACTGGGCAATAATGTCAAGTGATTCGTAGTTCTCCTCTCCATATAAAAAGTCAAGTCCAAGTGCCCATACAGGTGTATTTACAAGAATTTTAGTTGCTTCACTTGAGTGCTCAAAGTACGTCACTACTGCTATTTTAATATTATTTGATATGAGCGAAAGTTTATCGTATGTAGGTTTGATAA
>Ga0256843_1001939_pt1 | contig 15614 bp, 9 predicted proteins | sample AlvinellametaG_FD_191572 | JGI IMG/M metagenome (GOLD analysis project Ga0256843, IMG submission 191572) | Pompeii worm associated microbial communities from hydrothermal vent at the East Pacific Rise, Pacific Ocean - Alvinella | ecosystem: Host-associated > Annelida > Integument > Unclassified ... | reverse complement strand
GTATAGAAAAAAGAGTATAGCAAAGACCTTGATATCTACCAAGTAGCATAACAAGGGGAACTATGATACTAAGTAAAAGTGCTAAGTTATCTATGAGTAAAACATCTATGAGTATGTAGTTTAAAATAGCAAAGAACAGACCAAAAAAAAGAAGTTTAAAAATTTTTACATTTTTATAGTTTGTATGTATAAGTAAAATCATAGGAGTTATCAAAAACTGTCCCATTGTGTTTCCAAACCACCAAGAGAAAAAACTTTGAAAAAAATCTGATGGTTCTATGATAGATGAGGATAGTAAAACTAGATTTCCAAATAAGGCACTAAAAGGTTGTAAGATGAACATGATAACTAAAAATAGAGTATATAAATCTCTTATCTTATTAAATTTAATATTAAAATTGAGATATTTTAATACTTTGAGTGCTAACAATGCCTCTAGTGTATTTACTATAGATATAAAGACAGATGCAAATGTACTCAAATCAGAGCTAAGAGCGAGTACAAGTTGACCTAAAAAAATCCCAGGTAGAGCTTTTTTACCAAGAAGAAGAACAGATGCTAAGGCTATGCCCTCTGCAAAAAATATAGATATAGTAACTATAGAATTTTCACTAGAGAGGAAAAAGCTTATTTTACCCCCTAAGAAGTATAAGATACTTATAAGTAAAATTCTAAATATATCTTTTTTCATAATCTTTAGTACTTAACTACCTGATTTTTCCCACCTGATTTAGCTATATAAAGAGCTTTATCACATCTTTTTACCAAATCTTCAAGGTTTTGTTTATGTTCATACTCAGCTACACCAAAACTAGCTGTTACTTTTCCTACATGATCAAAATTATGATTTTCTATCACTCTTCTTATCTGTTCAGCTACCTCATAACCACCATCTATATCTGTATCTGGTAGTAAGATTACAAACTCCTCTCCACCCCATCTGGCAAATATATCTGAGATTCTTATCTTGTTTGAGATTAGTTGTGAAAAAGTTTTTAAAACTGTATCTCCAACATTATGTCCATAAGTATCATTTATCTTTTTAAAATCATCTATATCTATGATGATGATACTCATAATTCCATTGGATCTGTCTGCTCTTTCTTTTTCTATCGCAAAAAGCTCATTAAATCTATGTCTGTTATATATGGATGTGAGTTGGTCATAGTGAGCTTGTCTCGATTTTATCTCTAGCTCTTGCTCTTTATCTCTGAGTATATTTACCTGTTCTCTAACTTTTTGCTCTAGCATATTTTTATACTCAAAGTTTTCTTTTTGAAGTTTCACATTTCTTATAGACTTAAACACTGCTTTTTCAAACTGTTCTAAGTCAAGTGGTTTAAAGAGGTAACCATCTACACCAAGGTAGATAGAGTTCATAAAAAACTCTGTATCGTTGTGTGCAGAAAAGATAAGTACTGGTATGTTTTCATCTAGTTTTCTTATCTCCTCAACCATCCCCAGCCCATCTAGTTTTGGCATATCTATATCTGTGATGATTAGGTCGATATCATTTGTTTTAAATTTTTCTAAACCATCTTCACCATCAACTGCGATTATGATATTGTCAAAAAACTCATTTAGTATGATTTTGGTTGCTTTTCTAGTTAGCTCATTGTCCTCTACATACAAAATGGTTAGCTTTGTAGCATAGTCCATTAATTCTTTCATATTATCCATTTTCACTCTCTAAGATTATTTTAAATACAGCCCCATCGCTACTGTTTGATAAGTCTAACTTACCATCACAATGCTCTTCTATAATGGTTTTAGACATATAAAGCCCTAAACCTGTTCCATCTTTTTTTGTTTTGGTTGAAAAATAAGGGTCAAATATAACATCTTTTATATCTTCTGGAACACCACCTCCGTTGTCTTCAACTTCTAAAATCAACTTACCATCCTCTTTGTATGTTTTGATTTTGATGTAAGGTTTGCTAATATTTTTTTCAATCAAAATATCTTCTGCATTTTTTATAAGGTTTAGTATAACCTGCCTTATCTCATTTGGATATGTTTTAAATTTATCATTACAATCTAACTCTAAAATCAGCTCTATACTTTGAGTTTTAATAGAACTCTCAATAATTTTCAAAACACTTTTGATAAGCTCATCATAACTTGTCTGTTTTAGATCTTTATTTGATTTGAAAAACTCTCTAAAGTCATCTATAGTGCTACTTAGATGTTGTGCATACTCTGATATATCTTTAGATAGCTCATGTGCAGTCTCTTTGTCAAGTTTGCCAAGTCTGGCTTTTAGGTTTATAGCTCCACTTGTTGAACTTATAGCAGAGAGTGGCTGTCTCCATTGATGAGCTATCATACTTATCATCTCCCCCATCTGCGCAAGGCGGGATTGTTGGAAAAGTTGTTGGTCTTTTTGGCGGTGTTTATCCACCTCTCTTGAGATTTTTTCTTCAAGTGTTTTGTTTAACTCTTCTATCTTGATTTTGTCAGATATATCTTGTCTAAGTGCAGTGTATCCAACCTTAACACCATTTTCATATTTTGGAGATATTACAGCATGTACCCAGTAGTGTGAACCATCTTTTTTAAGGTTTTTAACATTACCACTCCAAAGTTTATCTTGTTGGATAGTGGTCCACATATCTAAAAATGCCTCTTTTGGCATATCGGGGTGTCTAACTTTGTTGTGAGATTTACCAATAAGTTCATCTCTACTATATCCAGATATTTCACAAAAAGCTTTACTTGTATCTGTTATGATACCTTTTAAATCAGTCTCAGAAACTATGATATGTTCATCTATAAGTTTTCTTAGTTTTTGTTCAGATTTTAAGATACTGAGTATTTTTAAAAGCATAAAGATAAAAAGTATGATAAAAAATAGGTTTGCAATGATTATGATAAACAATCTTTGTTGAGACCCTATGAGTTTTGTTTTTACTATGTGCAATATTTTTTGTGTGAGTCTATTGTCTATATTTTTTAGTGAATCTATTTTGATTGTACTCTCTCTAAACCAATCTTTTACATCTATCTTTTTTATATCGGATAGGTTTGCACTTAGGATTGTCTCTTTCATTTTTTCTAGTACAGGAAATTTTTTATATCTTACTTTTAGTCTATCTGAAGCATATTTGTTGAAGAGTTGCTTAAAAAGCTCTTGTTTAACGATAAGGGCATTGAATTTATTGATTTGGTTTTGGGCTATATGCTCACTTGAGATTATTTGTGTACCTATAGCTCTTTCTATCCCTGCATACTCTTTAGAGTACAAGAAGTCACTATATGCTATAAGGTCTTGAGTTATATCTATGGAGTTTGATGTTTTTGAAATATCTATGATGATATCCATCAAGTTATTATTAATATTGGTATAACAGCTAATTGCATCATCTGTATTTAAAGAGAGCATATCTATACTGCCTCTTATATGTTTGATTTTATTTTGTATCGATTTTAAGATAGATTTGCCCTGATGAGTTGTCTCAAAAGCAAGTATCTTTTTATCTGTTAGTTTTCTTTGTATTTGTAAATCTTTTTTGAAGTTTGTGCCTTTGGAGACTATAAAACCAGCACTCATCCCCCTCTCTTTTTGTATCTCATGTATAACTTTTGATATCTTTACAGTCAGTAAAATATCTTTTTGTAGTTTATTTAGCTCACTATTTTGTTTAAACTCTTTACTAAGGAGATTAAAAGTTAGCCAAAAGACTATAAAGATAAGTATAGAGATAGGGATAGCTAATTTAACATCTCTAAAAGACTTAAACATATTTTTAAGCATTTTCGTCCTCATTTAGTGGTTCAGGTTTACCAAAATAGTACCCTTGTGAATAATCAATCCCCAACTCATTTAGAACATTATAGATATCTTCATTTTCAACAAACTCTGCTACAGTCTGTATGTTTTGCTCCTTTGCAAAAGTAACTATAGTTTTTACAACACTAAGTGAGTAACTGTTTGTATATATATCTTTTACAAGTGAACCATCTATTTTAAGTATGTCTGGTTGATAATCAAGAAGTCTCTCAAAGTTTGAGTATCCAGCTCCAAAATCATCTATAGCGATTTTTACACCAAATTTCTTAGCATCATTTATAAATGTTTTTATAGTATTAAAGTCTTTGATGTTTTCATCTTCAAGAAGTTCAAAAACAACTCTATGAGCTTCATCTTTGTAAGTATTTAGCAGGTCAAAGATTTTTTTTCTACTTGTTTTTGACTCTATATCTATGGCAGATAGGTTTATAGATATATCCATATGGGTATTTTTCAAAGCACTAAAAGAGTTGTCAAGTACCATATTTGTTATTTGTGAGTAGTACTTACCTTTTTTAGAGATATCTAAGAAGAAAAACGGTGATAAAACTTTACCATCTTCATCTATGAGTCTAACCAAGGACTCATACTTGTCTATATCTTTTGTTTTGTTGTTTATGATTGGTTGAAAATATGAAACGATTTTAAAGTTGTGTATAGCAGTTTTAACCATCGATAAAACTTGCATATTGTTGTGTGCTTTTTCTCTTTGAATTTGAGCAAAATTATTTGAGATGATAAATGAGTGTTTGTTTTTAATCAACTCTTTTATACCAAGCTTTGCACTCTCTAGTATATTTGCATCTTCATAAGCAACACTCATCAAGATGGCAACATCATAATCAACTTCACCTATGTCTATGATACTGTGCTTGATTTTTTCTTGAAAACCTTTTAGTCTGTCAAAAAATGCATCTGCATCTTCTAAACATTTTGATCTCTCACTAACCATCGCATATTCGCCATTGTCTAAGCGGTAAACTTTGTCAAATTTACACTCAGAAGGTAGTGCGTTTTGTAAACTTATGGCTACTCTATCTTGAAGCCCCTCTACAAGTTCACTCTCATACAGCTCCTCTATGATGTTAAACTCTTCTAGTTTCATATATACAACAAGAGGCTCTTTTGAGTTTTTAACTGCATCATCCAACTGTTTTTTAGGATTCATAACATCTGTTATATCATCTCTTAGAGCTATGTACTCTATGATACTTCCATCTGCATCTATGATGGGTTTAATCGTACTCTTAACATAGTAGCTTGAACCATCTTTTGCCATGTTTCTTACAACACCGCTCCAAATCTTTTTATCTTTTTTTATAGTGTCCCACATCTCTTTATACATAGATGCAGGATTGTCAGGGTGTCTTATGATATTGTGATTTTTGCCAAGGAGTTCAGATTCGCTATATCCAGAAATCTCACAAAATCTATCATTTACATATGTGATGATACCTCTGGTGTCTGTTTTTGAAACTATGGAGCTGTTATCTGCTATCTCTTGGTATTGTTCTAAAAAGTATGCACTCTCTTTTGCTTCACTTAATGCTCTTAGTTTTGAAGTGATTTTATAAAGTTCATTTACAAGTTGTTCGATGTTTAGTGGTTTTAGGATATAGCCATCGATACCGAGTTTGATCCCCTCTATAAAAAAGCTTGATTCGTTATGGGCTGAGAGGACGAGTATAGGTACATCGTTGTCTATCTCTTTAATCTTCTCTGCCATCTCCAAACCGTTTAAACGAGGCATATTTATATCTGTAACTATCAGGTCTATCTTATTTTGTTGAAATTTTTCAAGACCATCAACGCCATCAACACCTATGATTATGTCTGTAAAAAATTCTTTTAGTAGTTCTAGGGTTGATTTTCTTGCTTCTTCGTTATCTTCTACATAAAGTAGTTTAAAATTGTGTGAATATTGTAATAAGCTATCGATAATGTCCATGTTCTTTAGTCCTAAATTTTAGCATTTTCACAATTATATCGTACAAATCTAAGTAAAATTTCGCTAAAATCTGATGAATCTGTAGTTTAGGGTTGAAACGATGAAGAAAATCAAAATTTTACTTATAGAGGACGATATCTTGTCCGCAAAGTACATACATGAATTTTTAACTGATTGTGATTTTGAGGTTGAACATCTTGACAATGTGACAGATGGTCTTGCATCTATAAAACGGGTTAATTATGATTTACTCCTTTTGGATTTAAATCTTCCAGATTTTAGTGGTTTGGAACTACTGAGAAACATAAAAAACAAACACTCACTACCCATCATAGTAACAAGTGCTTATAACGAAACAAAAACTAAAGTTCAAGCATTTAGATATGGGGCTAGTGATTATGTTGTAAAACCTATAGACTTAGAAGAGTTAGAAGCCAGAATCTGGTCCCTTTTAGGGAGATTTAGTGAGTTAGATGCAGAGATAGTGGATGAGGGTGTCTTTAGTATAAAAGATAACTTTATATTATTTGACAATAAAGTGTTGGATCTGACTGCTATAGAGTTTGATATACTCTCAACACTCATACAAAATCAAAACCAAACCATCTCAAGAGAATCACTCGCTGATTCTTTGTCATCGATAAGTTCTCACCGCTCACTAGACCACCACATAAAGAACATAAGAAAAAAGATAGATGATGATGCAAATAAACCAAAATATCTAAAAACAGAGTATGGGGTTGGATATAAGCTTATTAATATGGTAAAATCCACTCATGATTAAAAGAATAAAAACTAAACAAATATTTGTCGGAAATGTAGCTGTTGGTGGAGATGCCCCTATCTCTACCCAATCTATGACATACTCAAAAACTGCTGATGTTGCATCTACTGTTGAGCAGATAAAAAGGCTCCATTTTGCGGGGTGTGATATAGTAAGATGTGCTGTTCCAGACATGGAAGATGCGTTAGCTCTAAAAGAGATAAAAAAGCAGATAGAACTCCCACTCGTAGCAGATATACACTTTAACCATAAGTTTGCACTCATAGCTAGTGAGGTGGTTGACTGTATCCGTATAAATCCGGGTAACATCGGCTCAAAAGCAAAAGTTGCAGAGGTTGTAAAAGCCTGTCAAGAGAGAAATATACCCATCCGTATAGGTGTAAATGCAGGGAGTCTTGAAAAAGAGTTTGATAACAAATATGGTCAAAGTGCTGAAGCTATGGTTGCATCTGCTGAGTATAACATCAAGTACCTTGAAGATTTGGGTTTTACTGATATAAAGATAAGTCTAAAAGCATCTGATGTGCAAAGAACGGTAGATGCATACAGAATGTTACGCCCAAAAAATGAGTACCCTTTTCATTTAGGTGTTACAGAAGCTGGTACACTTTTCCATGCAACTGTAAAAAGCTCCATAGGTTTAGGTTCTTTACTCCTTGATGGCATAGGCGATACTATGCGTGTTAGTATTACAGGTGAACTTGAAGAGGAGATAAATGTTGCTCGTGCTATCTTAAAAGATAGTGGAGCATTACCAGCAGGACTCAACATCATCTCATGCCCAACTTGTGGACGCATTGAGGCTGATTTGGTAAGTGCGGTAGCCGAGATAGAGGAGCGAACCAAACATATAACAGCACCACTAAATGTAAGTGTGATGGGGTGTGTGGTAAATGCCATAGGGGAAGCTGCTCATGCAGATGTAGCGATAGCTTACGGAAAAGGTAAAGGGCTTGTTATGGTAAAAGGGGAGGTTGTAGCAAACCTAGATGAAAAAGAGTTAGTTGACAAGTTTGTGAGTGAAGTTGAAAAGATGGCTAAAGAGCAACTTTAGAGTTGCTTCTTAGCTATTAGAAGATAGTTATGCATCTCATCACTTGATAGTGGTTTGGCATAAAAATACCCTTGTATATTTTCACATCTATTTTTAACTAAAAAGTCTTTTTGTTGAGATGTCTCTACCCCTTCAGCTATAACTCTAAGATTTAAACTTTTACTTAGGGCTATAACTGCTTTTGTTATCCCTACATCATCCTCATCGTATGGTAAATCTTGCACAAAAGATTTGTCTATTTTTAGTTTATCTATGGGTAGTTTTTTGAGATATGATAGAGATGAATACCCTGTTCCAAAGTCATCTATAGCGATTCCGATACCTAAATCACTGATACTTTGTAAAACAATTATGGCTTTTTTAGGATTATCCATAATCCCACTCTCCGTTACCTCAAACTCCAAATATTCAGGTTTTATACCTGTAGATTGCATAGTTTTTTTTACAAACTCTATAAAATCATCTTTTTGAAGTTGCTTTGCTGCAAGATTTAGTGCTAGTTTTCCAGGGTTTAGTCCCTCATCATACCACTTTACCATCTGTTGCATTGCTGTTTTCATGGTCCATCTGTCAAGTTGTACGATAAGACCTGTTTCCTCTGCTGCTGGTATAAACTTGTCTGGGGAGATTAGACCCATCGTTGGGTGGTTCCATCTTATAAGTGCTTCCATCCCTAAAAATTCATTATGTTTTGCATTTGTTTGTGGCTGGTAAAAAACGATAAATTCTTCATTTTCCAAAGCCTGACGAAGATTTGTTTCCATGATAACTTTGTTAAATGCGGTAATGGTCATCTCAGAACTGTAAAACTGAAAATTGTTTCTTCCCTCATCTTTAGCTTTATACATAGCTGCATCTGCACCTTGAAGTAGTTGCTCTACATTGTCTCCATCATCAGGGTAGATACTTATACCGATACTTGAGGATACATAGAGCATATTTTCATCTATACAGATTGGTTGTTCTAAAACCTCTATGATTTTTTGTGCTAGATAAACTGCATCTTGAGTATTTCTTAGATGTTCTACGATGATTGTAAATTCATCACCACCCAAACGGGCAAAAACATCTTCTACTCTTATTTTGTCTTTTATCCTTTTAGAGACCTCTTTTAAAACAGCATCTCCCATGGAGTGACCCAAAGAATCATTTATCTCTTTAAACCTATCCAAATCTATATAAAAAAGGGCAATCTTATCGTGGTTTCGTTTAGCTTTTGATATAGCTTGATTTAGAGCTTTGTTAAACATGGCACGGTTTGCCAAACCTGTAAGGTCATCGTAGTAGGCTTGTGTATATAGCTCTTGTGTCCTTTGTGCTACTTTTTTCTCCAAAGTTTTATTGATATTTTTGAGTGTGTTGTGAACCTCTTTTTCGATGGTTATATCTTCAATGTTTGCAACAACTATGATGTTGTCCTCTTCTACATCAACTCCAAACCCTATACGGATGGGAAACAGTGTGCCATCTTTCCTTTTCCCCTCTAGTTCTTTTGTTGTTTTTGAGATACCTTTTAATGTTTTTTTACTCATAAAAAGGGCAGAGGCTTCTTTGTGTTGTTTTAGAAGATGATTTGGTATGATATTTTCTAGTGAATCTTTACCTATCATCTCCTCTTTGGTATAACCAAACATCTCTTCTGCACTTTTATTAAACACAGTTACTATCTGATTTTCATCGATAGCGATAATAGCATTGATACTTGACTCTATAACTGTTGAGGTAAATTTGTCCTTTTCCCTAAGTCTTGAGAGTACATCAGAGTATTTTTTAGTTATGTTGTTGTTTTGTTTTAGTGCTTGTTCTGATAGTAACTGTTTTCGTTCAAGTTTTTTTATAGTTAATTCTAACTCTTTTATTTTTGATTCGATAGACATTTTAACCTACTTTAAATCTGCATATATAATATCTAGTCCACATTTTAAATTGTTTAAGTATTCTAAAGCATTTGAAATGTTGTCACTGCCTATTATAGAACCATGTTGAGGCAGTATAGCTTCTATACTTTCATGTTGTATCTTTTTAACAAAACCTCTAGCTGCAATATTTGAACTCATATAATCTATGTGAAATAAGTCCATATTTTGTTTATGTAGTTCAAAATCACTAACTACCAAGTTCCAGTTTATATCCAAAGCTGCCCATATATCTCCACTAAAAAGCATATCTGTAGTTAAGTCAAGTGTTGTAAAAGCCCCTGGAAAGTGTAGAAAAGGTGCTTCTATAAATTTTAATACATTTCCACTTTTAAACTTATAGGTACCCTCGTGAGAGATATCATAAAAATTGTAGCCACTTTTACCATAGTAGGGTAGTAAAATATTTGTTCTACTAGAAGTTATGATTTTTATATCTTGGCGTATATCTATCCAGTCAACCATAGATGATGCTACATCTGGGTCTTGATGACATAGTATAATCCCATCTACTTTTTTAGGATCTACAATCATGGCAACTCTTTTTTTTACCTCGTCATGGTAGAGTCTGCTACCAGGGTCAACTAAGATATATTCATCTCCATCTTCAATCATATAAACATTACATCTAAATGCAGACTCCTCCTCTATACCAATCCACCAGATTTTATGTGTATCTGAACTGTAAAGTAAAACAGGTTCATCTGTATCTACCATAGTGTCTATATTTTTTAAAATGAGATTTTCCATAGCTGCACCTAAATTTTAATGTTACTTCTAGTATATCACAACACATAGAAAAAAAACATTAACAGCGGTCTAAAGTTTAAATTTACTATGTTAAAATTACCCCAGTAAATACAAAGGGAAATTTTGCAAGATAACTTATATAACTTAGCTTTTGAACGCTCTATCCTTAGTTCCATAGTTTTTGAACCATCGCAGTTTGATGAACTTAGTGTGACTTTAAACAGGGATGACTTTTATCTACCAGCACACCAAGATATATTTGATGCGATGGTAAGGCTTTTACAAAAAGACCAACCTATAGATGAAGAGTTTATAAAAAAAGAGCTTATAAAAATCAAAAAGTTTGATGAGCAAGTTATGCTAGAGATTTTATCTGCAAACCCCATCTCAAACACGAAAGCCTATGTGGATGAGATAAAAGACAAATCTCTAAAACGCCACCTTTTAACACTTACAACAGAGATAAAAAGGGTAACAGTAGAGGAGGAGTTACCATCTGCTGAAGTTGTGGATATAGTTGAGAAAAAACTATATGAGATAACCCAAGAAAACCAAACAAGTGACTTTAAAGACTCCCCACAAATGACCTATGACACTATGGAGTACATCAAAGAGATGAAAGCTCGTGGAAACAGTGTTTTAGTAGGTGTTGATACAGGTTTTGCCGAACTAAACAAGATGACAACAGGTTTTGGAAAAGGGGACTTGGTTATCATCGCTGCAAGACCAGCGATGGGGAAATGCCTTGGTCGTGGAACTAAAGTTGTGATGTTTGATGGAACTCTAAAAAATGTAGAAGATATAGAGGTGGGCGATGAGCTTATGGGTGATGATAGCACCCCTAGAAATGTACTCTCTTTGGCTCGTGGTAGAGAAAAAATGTACTGGGTGCGTCAAAATAAGGGGATAGACTACCGTGTAAATGAGAGCCATATATTATCACTCAAAAGAAGTCGTAATGAGGGCAAACATAAACACGGAGATGTTTTAAATATATCTATAAAAGATTACAACAAAAAGTCAGATAAATTTCACTCAAACTATAAAGGTTATAAAGTCGGTGTAGATTTTAATGAGCAACATTTACCAATAGAACCATATTTTTTAGGTATTTGGCTTGGAGATGGTACTAGTAGTAATGTTGGAATCTCAACACAAGATAAAGAAATTGTAAATTATCTAGATATGTATGCCAAAACTTTAAATTTACAACTAACAAAACAACATAATAACAAAGAAAAATGCCCAATCTATGCTATCACATCAGGTCAAAGGGGTGGATACTATAAAGATGATAATTCTCTGCAAACAAGATTAAGAAATCTTGGAGTTTTAGATAACAAACATATACCACATAGCTATATACAAAACTCAAAACAAAATCGTCTTGAACTTTTAGCAGGTTTACTAGATAGTGATGGTTACTATGATAAAAAATTTAATGTTTTTGAGATAATCCAAAAAGATAAAAACTTAGCAAAACAGATAAAATTTTTAGCAGATTCACTCGGTTTTAGAGTCTCTTTTAAAACCAAAAAAGCAAGAATCAAAAAGATAAACTATGAGTGTGAAGTTTACAGACTCAGAATAGTTGGAGATTTAGACACCATACCAACCAAGATAAAAAGAAAACAAGCCAGAAAATTAAAAGCAAAAAGAGATGTAAAACACACGGGGATAAAAGTGGAGTATGACAGAGTTGATGATTATTTTGGTTTTACCATAGATGGCAATCATCTGTTTTTACTTGAAGATATGACAGTTACTCACAACACCTCTTTTATCCTAAACACCGTAAACAGCCTCATAACACAAGGAAAAGGTGTTGCTTTTTTCTCACTAGAGATGCCAGCGGAGCAGTTGATGTTGAGGCTTCTCTCCATCCAAACTTCTATACCACTTCAAAAACTTCGTGTTGGGGATATGAATGATGATGAGTGGAGTAGGTTAAATGGCTCCATAGACAGGATGAATGGTGCTAAACTTTTTGTGGATGACCAAGGTAGTATAAATATAAATCAACTAAGAAGTAAACTAAGAAAACTCAAAAACCAACACCCTGAGATAGAGATAGCGGTTATTGACTATTTACAAATTATGCAGGGGATTGGAAATCAAGATAGACACTTGCAAGTGAGTGAAATTTCTCGTGGACTTAAAATGTTGGCAAGAGAGTTAAATATGCCCATAGTAGCACTCTCACAGCTAAACCGTGGACTTGAGAGTCGTAATGATAAACGACCGATGCTTAGTGATATCCGTGAATCTGGTTCGATTGAGCAAGATGCGGACATCATCTTGTTTGTGTATCGTGATGATGTTTATCTTTACAAAGAGGAAAAAGAGAGGGAAAAAGCTGCAAAAGCCGAAGGTAAAGAGTTTACTCCTACCTATATAGAAAAAGAGGAAGAGGATGCTGAAATCATCATCGGTAAACAGCGTAACGGTCCAACAGGTCATGTTAAGCTTATATTTCAAAAAAAGCTTACAAGATTTGTAGATGCAGTGCCTCGTGCCATAGAGACAACTTATGAGCATATAGATACAAAAAGTGCCACTATGGAGATACCAAACGACTCTGTGTCTATGCCAACTCTTTAGATGCAGTTTAAAAGGGTTAAACTCTTTCAAACAAAAAAAGAGTTTTTATCTTTTGTATATATATTTGCTTTTATACTCTTTTACTCCACTCTTATAAGATATGAAGAGTATAAAAACTTTACCCGCTTTGACTCTGTGATAGTAGATACAGAGGTTTTAAAATCCTACACAAAAACCAAAAAAGATAAAACATATAAAATCCTAAAACTAAAGACAGATAGGGGAGTTGTGTTTTATACAAAAGTAAAAAACAGTGTAGATGCAGGTTTTGATAAAAAGTTAACGCTTGAGCTTTATGGTGGTAAGATAAGCTTTTATGAGTACCTAACCTCATTTTATGCATATAGTAAAGTCTTAAAGATTAAAAAACTAGATACTTTAAAACAAAAGCTAAACTCTTTTATAGCTTCTGAGCATAAGGATAAAGATATAACAAGTATATATCAAGCTCTTTTTAGTGCAAAAACACTCCCTCAACATCTACAAAAAACTTTTTCATACCTTGGAATCTCCCATCTTTTTGCCATAAGTGGTTTTCATCTAAGTGTTTTGAGTCTGTTTTTGTTTTTTTTGCTAAAACCTACCTATGGTTTCTTTCAAAGTAGATTTTTTCCATATAGAAATATAAACCTAGACATTTTTATAGTTGTTGGTATCTCTCTTTTAACATACATAACCTTTTTAGATGCACCACCTTCACTCATCCGCTCTTTTGGTATGTTGGTTGTTGGTTTTATCCTCTATGACAGAGGTTTTGAAGTGGTGTCTATGCAGACACTTTTGTTAAGTGTTATCTTACTTTTATCTTTAGACATAAAGCTTTTGTTTAGTCTTGGTTTTTGGCTCTCTGTTGCTGGGGTGTTTTATATATTTTTATTTTTTATGCTTTTTATGCATCTGGGTAAAATGGCTAAGTTTTTCCTACTTCCCATCTGGGTATATCTTGCTATGTTACCGTACTCATTGGCGATATTTAACAACTTTAGCATCTACCATCCACTCTCTATCATCTTAACATCTTTGTTTAGCCTTTTTTATCCCCTTAGCATACTTCTGCATCTAGTTGGATATGGAGATATTTTTGATGAGCAGTTAAAAAAGCTGTTGTGTTTGGATAGTGGACATATAGAGGTGCTTTTTAGGATGGAGTGGCTTTATGTTTATGTTGTACTCTCTATATTTTTAGCTGTTGTTTTGTCAAAGTTTAAAGATAAATAATTTTATTTTTACCTCTTATTGGATATAATCCACATTTAAAAACCAAATTTTAGGATTCCATCGTGAGCCAACAGTTACCAGATATAGATACACAATTAGCAAACCATAAGTTATCTCAAGAAGATTACACACATATCAAACAGATTTTAGGTCGTGAGCCAAATCTAGTTGAGTTGGGTATTTTCTCAGCTATGTGGAGTGAGCATTGTTCTTACAAATCATCAAAAATCCATCTTAACGGTTTTCCAACCAAAGCACCATGGGTTATACAAGGTCCAGGGGAAAATGCTGGTGTTATAGACATAGGTGACGGATATGCGGCTGTATTTAAGATGGAGTCACACAACCACCCAAGTTTTATAGAGCCTTATCAGGGTGCTGCTACTGGTGTTGGTGGGATTATGAGAGATGTATTTACAATGGGTGCTAGACCTGTTGCAAACCTAAATGCACTTAGATTTGGTAATGTTCTGCGTGATGACAAAACTTCAGCACACCAACGCTATTTGGTTCGTGGTGTAACTGAGGGGATTGGTGGTTATGGTAACTGTATGGGTGTTCCTACCATAGGTGGAGAGACTAGTTTTGATGAGTGTTATAACGGTAACATCCTTGTAAATGCTTTTACTTTAGGTATCGCAAAAAGTGATGAGATTTTTTACGGTAAAGCAGAGGGTAGTGGAAATCCTGTTATGTATGTAGGTGCAAAAACTGGTCGTGATGGTCTTGGTGGTGCTGTTATGAGTAGTGATAGCTTTACTGAGGAGAGTAAATCTCTTCGTCCAACTGTTCAAGTGGGTGACCCTTTTACTGAAAAACTTTTGCTTGAAGCTTGTTTGGAGCTTTTTAAAACTGACCATGTTATCGGTATCCAAGATATGGGAGCTGCTGGACTTACAAGTTCATCTTTTGAGATGGCTGGTCGTTCAGGCTCTGGTATGATTATGCATCTAGATAAAGTTCCTGCTCGTGAAGAGGGGATGACACCTTATGACTTTATGCTTAGTGAATCACAAGAGCGTATGCTTTTATGTGCTAAAAAGGGTAGTGAACAAGCGATTATAGACATCTTTGAAAAATGGGACTTAGATGCAGCGGTTGTTGGAGAAGTTACAGATACTGGTATGATGGAACTTTTTTGGCATGGGGAAAAATGTGCAGAAGTTCCAGTTGATCCAGTTAGTGAGGAAGCTCCTGTTTTAAACCGTCCTATGAGTAAACCTGCATATTTGGCTGATTTGGCATCTGTAAGCATAGATGATTTTGACAAAGTAAGTAACCAAGAAGCATTTGAGATACTTACTAAGTCTATGGAAGTGGTAGATAAATCGTGGGTATATACGCAGTATGACTCTATGGTACAAACAAATACCATTAAAAATGGTGGTATGTTAGATGCATCGGTAATCCGTGTAAAAGAAAATGGCAAAGCTCTTGCTATGAGTGCTGATTGTAATGTTCGTTACTGTTATATAGACCCAAAAGGTGGTGGAGCAGCAGCAACCATAGAAGCTGGTAGAAATGTAGCTATGAGTGGTGCTAGACCTTTGGCT
>Ga0256843_1001938_pt1 | contig 15614 bp, 18 predicted proteins | sample AlvinellametaG_FD_191572 | JGI IMG/M metagenome (GOLD analysis project Ga0256843, IMG submission 191572) | Pompeii worm associated microbial communities from hydrothermal vent at the East Pacific Rise, Pacific Ocean - Alvinella | ecosystem: Host-associated > Annelida > Integument > Unclassified ... | reverse complement strand
TTGGATTAAGTGCTCGTAGTTTTAACTGTCTTGATCGCTCAAATATCAAACTAATAGGTGAAATTGTACTTATGAGTACAAATGATCTTAAAAATGTAAAAAATCTTGGTAAAAAATCTTACGATGAGATCGTAGAGAAAGTTCAAGAGTTTGGTTTTACTGTTGGTGCTGATTTAGCAGATGATGTAGTTACTGCATTAAAAAAGAAAATAGAAGCCGCTTCGTAAGCGCTAAAAGAGGAATAAGATATGAGACACCGTCATGGATATCGTAAACTAGGTCGTACAAGTGCACATAGAAAAGCACTTTTAGCTAACCTTAGTATTTCGTTAATAGAACATGGTAAGATTGAAACAACTGCTGTAAAAGCAAAAGAGTTACGTTCTTACATTGAAAAATTAATCACTGTTGCTGGTAAAGGTGACTCTAACGCTCACAGAGCAGTTTTTGCACTTTTACAAAATAAAGAAGCAACTAAAAAACTAGTAAATGAGATAGCTCCTCAGTACGTTGAACGTGCTGGTGGTTACACTAGAATTACTAGAACACGTATTCGCCGTGGTGACGCTACTACTATGGCATTTATTGAATTAGTATAAATTCAACTCTTTGGTAAAAGGCACTTCTGCCTTTTACTGATACTCTCTTTTTACTTTCCACATTCTAAACTACTTTAACCTAAAACAGAAGGAATATTATGAGTGATTTCGCATTTGGAACGTATAGGGTAACTGCCGAAAATCCACTTCACATAGAGGCTTTAAAAGAGGCTATGGAGTCTGGAATAAAACTCTACGATACAGCTACTAACTATATGGATGGTTCTGCCGAGAGAGCAATAGCCAAAGCAATGTCATATATCGAAGATGAGAAGCGTTCAAAGATAGAGATAGTAAGTAAATATGGCTATATTCAAGGTTCAAACCTCGAAGCTCATCAACAAAAACCTGTTGAAGATGTTGTTGAGTTTAGCAACTCCTGTTATCACTCTATAGCACCATCATTTATGCAAGAGCAACTCACTCACTCACTAGAGCGTTTAGAGTTAAATACTCTTGATTGTTATTTAATCCATAATCCTGAGTACTATCTCTATGATGCCATAAAGAGAGAACTTCCAAAAGATGAGAGACTTGATAATATGTATGATAGAATCTATGATGCATTTGTCGGATTAGAAGGTGAGGTTCAAAACGGGCGTATAAGATCGTATGGTATAAGCTCAAACTCCTTTTCAAAACCGCATGATGCAGAGGATTTCTTGCCTTATGAAGATTTAGTTACATTAGCAGAGCGTGCAGCAAAAGAGGCAGGAAGTAAAGAGCATAGTTTTACAACAATCCAGCTCCCTATAAACATTATAGAGCAAGAGGGGATAAAGTGTGCAGCTTGGGCAAAAGCCAACGGGCTTAGAGTTTTATCAAACCGTCCGCTCAATGCGCAAAAAGAGTCACTAATGTTTCGACTTGCTGATTATGAGGAGCCAAAAGAGTACTACCATGCGCTTAATGAGCTTTTAGAACTCTGTGATAATGAAGAGTTAAAACCCCTTTATAACCTGATAGAGCAGATGGATATCTCTCGTCATAAATATGGCTGGATTGGTGACTATGATGGATTTTTATACTCTCAGATACTTCCTCATATTAAAAAAGTAGTAGAGAGTGTCGATGAGTCTATACTCAATGAACTGCTTCGATACATAGATACCTTTTTGGTTGAGTATAGGAAAATGGTTGCCTATGAGTGCTCAAAGACAACACGTACGGTTTTAAAAGAGGAGTTTTCCGATTGTAAGAAGAAACTCCAGGAGTGTGCTTTGGAGTTTTTACTTAATCAAAAGGATATTGATTATATACTAGTAGGCATGAGAAAACCGACCTATGTTCAGGAGATATTGGCTTTAAAAAGCTAGGTAACTATATATTTTATGGCTTGTTAAGCGACTTTGTCATATTTTATGATAAATAAATATCTAAAGATTTAAAGGATAGAGATGATTCCATTTTCAGATGAAGAACTTATGGAACCTGTTAAAAATGTTATAGATAAGGTAAGACCATCTTTAGCATTAGACGGGGGTGACATAGATTTTATTACTGTTAAAAACGGCAATGTATATGTTCAGTTAAAAGGGGCATGTATAGGGTGTGCTAGTAGTGGTTCTACTCTTAAGTATGGAGTAGAGAGACAATTAAGAATGGATATTCACCCAGAACTTTGTGTAGTGAATGTTCCATTTGGTATGGAAAACGACATAGATAGCCTGTAAAAGAAGAAGATGAGCACAATAAGCAAATATAAGATATTATCACAAGCAAAAGAGAGCTTTTCAAAAGCAGATTATCAGAGTGCTTTAGAGAAGTTTGCCGAAGTTTTACAAAACTACCCAAACTCAAAAGAGGCCTATAATGGAGTTATTCTTTCTGAGATGGCACTTAGTGGTGAGGGCGGGGCAGAGGCTCTTTTTGACTACTATGAGATTCTTAAAGAGGAGGATGAAGAGGAAGCTGATAGCATTATGAGCGAGATTCTTCAGAGCATGGATGGCTCACTTGAGAAGTTAAGCGAGGTATTTGCTGAACCTCTAAGAGAGCGTTTAGAGTTTGAAGATGGAATTCTCTATGGTGATTTTAAGAAGATATTGCAAGAGGGTGGAGATTTTAAAGAGACTTTTGAAAATATAATGTTTTCAACGCGTGTAATAATTACGCAAAAAGAGGATTTTATAGACTTTTTAGAGAGATTAATTGAAAATGGTTTTACAGATATGGCTTTGACATATCTAGAGAATGCTCTTGGCGTATATCCTACAGATAAAAAATTACGTAAATTACTTAAAAAATTAGCAAAGGGCAGAACTATTGAAGATTGAACTCCCAAATCAGCCTTACAGATATGTAACTGAAAACTCTAAAGAGTGTGATAGCGAGACAGCTTTTGTTTTAACAACGCAAAATGAGAAGTATCTCGATGATGCAAAGGCAAATGGTGCGCACTCAGTTATTAATATCAAAGAGATAGCGCCTCTCTTTGGAGTCGATAAGATTAAAATAGTAGGTATTACCGGAACAAACGGTAAAACTACAACTGCAAGTGCTATATACTCTTTTTTGCTTGATCTTGGATACAGAGCTGCAATGCAGGGTACGCGTGGACTTTTTATGAATGATGAAGTTGCTGAGGGCAAAACGCTCACTACTCCAAGTGTACTCAATACCTACAAACATATCTACCAAGCAGTAGAGGCTGGATGTGAATACTTTATAATGGAAGTAAGCTCTCATGCAATCGTTCAAAAACGTATAGAGGGGCTTGATTTTGAGCTTAAAATTTTAACGAACATTACACAAGATCATCTCGATTATCATAAGACTATAGAGGATTATATCGCAGTAAAGAACTCATTTTTTAGTGATGCTGGTAAAAAGCTGATAAATAAAGATGAGCCACGTGCGAAGTTTAATTTTCGTAATGCCTACACTTATGGGATAGAGAATCCTGCGACATACAGACTGATGGCATACTCACTCAATGATGGCAGCAGCGGAATTATTCAACATTTTCAAGAGATTGTTCCTTTTACTGCATCACTGCACGGCTTTTTTAATCTCTACAATCTAATGGCTGCAATCTCTGCTACACATCTCATTACAGATAAAACTTTAGAAGAGGTAGCTGATGTAGTTGATAACTTTGCAGGTGTGAGCGGAAGAATGGAGCAGGTGTGTGCCGCTCCAAATGTTATAGTAGATTTTGCACACACTCCTGATGGTATGGCACAGGTACTCAATGCCCTTAAAGAGAAAGAACTACTGGTCGTCTTTGGTGCCGGAGGTGACAGAGATAAGCTAAAACGTCCTCTTATGGGAAGAGTTGCAGCATCTTTGGCTAAAAAAGTTTACGTGACTACAGACAATCCACGCCATGAAGACCCCGATGCAATAGTTGATGATATCTTAGCTGGTATCGAAGATAAAGATAATGTTATCGTGGAACTAAACCGTAAAAAGGCTATAGAGATGGCACTTGATGCTCAAGAGGAGGATGAAGTAGTTGTAATCCTTGGTAAGGGTGACGAAAACTTTCAAATCATCTATGATGAGAAGTTTCCTTTTGATGACAGAGAAGTTGTAAGAGAGCTTTTAAATCTCAACTAAGTCTCTTAACGCTTAGTTGATTGTGTAAATCTTACTCTGTGGTCCTATAGGACTGCTTGTATTTGTATCTCCAAAAACTGTAGCAGTAACATTTGTATCACCTGTAACAAATGTTATTGAGGCTACTCCATCTGTTACTTCTATCTCAGCACCATTATCTGCACTCCATACTATATTACTCGCAATACTTATATTTGTATCACCATTTTCAAAATCTCCATAGGCCTGAAATAGATAGGTACCAGTTGTATTTATATCTGGAAATGATGCATTATACTCTGTAAGCTTATAAACAGTTGCTGTAACTGAGTCACTGTACTCTTCGTATGAAGCCTCAATAGTAACATTACCACCATTGGCTATGCCAGGCGATAACTTTCCAACTGATGCACTCAAGATATCTCTGTCACTACTTGTCCATAATATAGATGATGTGGCATCTGCTGTTGTACCATCCGTATAGGTTACGGTTGCCGTTATCTCTTTTGTAGCATCTGTTGAGTGCATAGTAATATTACTCTCATTAATTTTAAGTGATGCGATATCTTCAAAGAGAGGAGTTTCAGTATTATCCTGGCAACCAATTAGTAAGAGAGTTAGTGATGTTGTTAATAGTGTTGTTGTAAATAGTTTCATTTCTTATCCTAAAATCTTACATTAATACCGATAGAGGCACTGTTTATTTTTGATTTGTAGCTCTTTTTATAGGCAATAAAATCTACTGCTTCATAGGAGCGGTCTTTATAGAGGTATGCGAGTTCAATATCTATATTTTTATAAAGAGGAATATAACACCCCGCACCTAGATTATATGAGCCATAGGAGAGTTTTGATTGCATTGAACGCTCTATTTTCATCTCTCCTGCGCCAAAGCCTACTTTGAGGTATGGGTAGAAGTATCTGTTAAAGTTATATGCCTTGATAAGTGCTAAATCAAAACCAATCTTATCTCCATCTTCACCTTGTGATGAGAAGATATTTGATTCATTGAGTGTGTAATCTAGTGAGAGTTCGATTGCATAGGCTTTTATATCGCCATAGCCGACTTTTATAAGTGCAGTTGTAGATGCACTCGTTGCATCCATAGCGTCAAAATCTTCATAGCTGTAACCAAGCTCAGTACCAATATAAAGAGTAGCTTCACTATAGAGAGATGTTATAAGTAGTGTTAAGAGTATAATTTTTTTCAAATTTTTAAAAGTTCCTATTCTCAATTTTGATTGAAAATTATATCTAAAAAGTTGCAAATAAGCTTAAAGATATTAACTTATTTTGCGCTATTAGAATAATAGGTTTAAATTTTGATATAATTGCACAAAAAATTTAAGGATTAATTCTATGGGAATTCCTCAACCGGCATTTTATATTTTCAAATGTGAGCAGTCAGCTCCTCCAGGTATGCCAAAACCATCATGTGTAACACCACAAACTCAAGATCTTTTTCAGTATCTTGCACAAAAGCTTATGCAAGAGGGTGTAATGGGTACGGTTCAACCGATTCGTACTTCATGTATGAACAGATGCTCTTCAGGTCCAGTTATGCTTGTAGAACCAGGTCACACAATGTATGCAGGTTTAACTAAAGAAAAAATTGATAAAATTGTAAGTGAACACATTATCGGTGGTAATGTAGTTGAAGAGTTCGTAATTGATGCTGAAATGTGGGATGAGCCAATTTCACCAGCTGATATGAAAAAACAGATGGGAATGTAGGAAAAATAATGACAATTGAGATGTTGTACAGCAAAATTCATCGTGCTACTGTAACGGATGCCAATCTAAACTATGTTGGTTCTATCACAATAGATGAGGAGCTTTTAGAGGCTTCAAAGATGAGAGTTGGACAAAAGGTAGAGATTCTTAACATCAATAACGGTGAAAGATTCTCTACATATATTATCTTAGGTGAACGAGGGAAGCGTGATATCTGTTTAAATGGTGCAGCTGCTCGTAAGGTTCACAAAGGTGATAAAGTTATCATCGTTGCTTATGCAACATATGATGAAAAAGAGCTTGAGAGCTATAAACCTACTGTTGTCCTACTCAATGATGAAAACAACATAGATGAAGTTTTAGAGAGTATCTAATGTTTGACATGGGTGATATGGGCAAAATGCTTCAGGGTTTTGAAGAGAATGCTAAAAAGCTCAAAGAAGAACTTGCAAAGAAGACTTTTTCAGTAAAGAGTGGGGGAGGTATGATCGAACTCACTCTTAACGGTAATGGTGAAGTAGTGGATTTAAATATCGATGATGAGCTTTTAGAAGATAAAGAGTCACTTCAGATACTTCTCATCGGTGCTATTAATGATGCAAATAAAATGGTACAACAAAACCAACAGCAGTCTGCTCTTGGAATGCTTGGCGGTGCAAATCCGTTTGGTGGGATGAAGTAGGTGTTACGTCTCTTCGTAGCGCTTACTCTTCTTTTTATAAATCTCTACGCCTGTAAAGGTGGCTACTCCTCTTGTCAAGCAAAAGTAAAAGACTCTCATACAATCCGAAATAAAACACTTTTCATACCCGTCTCCAAAACAACACGCCTTGTTTACAGCAGAAAAAAGATTCATGCCAAAATTCTCAAATATGACCCTTTCCTCTCTCTCTATCTTATAGAGGATAAAAACTCTTTTGCTTACCCTTTTGATCTAAATATGCGCCTACAGCTTGGTACTGCTATGATTAATGATACAAAGATGTGTGAAGGGAAATTTGTAAAAAATCAAGTTGGACTCAATCAATTAGCACTCTATAGTGAGCCGCTTATCACTCCGGCAATAGTGAGTAGTTCATGCTGCTCTTTAGAGGGAGTTGTCACTCCAAGGGGTATCATTCAAAAAGAGTATATTAAAAACTTTTTAGATTCAAAAGAGATAGTTTATGGTGATATTGGGATTCGTGTTAAAAATGAGAAAGGTAGAGTGCTCATTTGTGCTAGTGATCCCTTCTTTAAAAACAATCCTTTTGTAAAAGGTGATAGAGTTGTAGCTTTTGATGGTAGAAAAATAGAAGCTGCATCTCTTTTAATGCGTAAAATACTCTTTAGCAGAGTTGGTACAAAACATACCCTTAAGATTAAAAGAGCAAATAAGTTCATTACTCTTAAAGTAACTACGAAAAAACGTTATGGCGGTGGTAGCGTCAGTGATACCTTCTTAGAGTCACAAGGGCTCTATTTTTCTAAAGATCTTTTAGTTACAAAAGTAGAGAAAATCTTTAAAAAAAATGGAGTAAAAAAGGGTGATAGACTCATTAGTATCAATGGTGTGCGTGTAAAAAACCAAAAAGAGCTGCGCCATTATCTCCAAAAATATAAAAACTACTCAAAACTTCTAATTGAGAGAAATCATTTCCAATTTTTTGTAAATATTAAGTAGAAAAAAAGTACAATTTCAAATGCAAAACTTCGAGCAATTTTTATTAGATAACTTACCAAAATCACAAAGCATTCACCCAACATATGAGAGTGCACTGCAAAATATGCTCGAAGCGGGTGGAAAGCGCTTTCGTCCTGCCCTTCTACTGGGAGTTGTAAAGGCTTACAATCCACTTTTAGTCGAGTCGGCATACCATGGAGCCTATGCGATAGAGCTGCTTCATACCTACTCACTTATTCATGATGATCTGCCTGCCATGGATGACTCTCCGCTTCGTCGTGGTAAACCGACTCTGCATGTAACATACGACGAAGTAACAGCTATTCTTGTTGGAGATGCACTCAACACCTACTCATTTGAAGTTCTTAGTAATGCCCCTTTTAGTGATGAAGTGAAGGTAAAACTCATTCGCCAACTAGCTCAAAACGGTGGACTCAATGGCATGGTTTTAGGTCAGGCGATAGATTGTTACTTTGAGAACAAACCGCTTGAAGTGGATGATATTAAGATTTTACATACAAACAAAACAGCCAAACTCATAGCAGCATCTTTAAAGATGGGTGCGATTATTGTCGGGCGTGAAGATGTAGCAGATACGCTTTATGAGTTTGGTATAGAGCTAGGGCTGCTTTTTCAGATACAAGATGATATACTCGATGTAACACAAAGTTCCCAAGAGGCAGGAAAATTAACAAACAATGATGAAGATAAAAATTCATTTGTAACGATTTTAGGTTTAGAGAGAGCTATGCAAGAGGCAAATCTCTTAGCAGATAAATTAACACAGAAAATGCAGAGTTTTGATGAGAGCTTACAACGTGAGTTGTCACCAATGCTTACGAAGTACATCAACAGACACAAATAAGGAAAAAAGATATGAGTGATAATGTAATGCGCCAAAAAATGGCAGACAGTATAAGATTTTTAGCAGCAGATATGGTTCAAGCTGCAAATAGTGGTCACCCGGGTGCACCTATGGGACTTGCTGATATTGCAGTAGTGCTGAGTGAACACCTCAAGCATAATCCAAAAAATCCATCATGGCTAAACCGTGACAGATTGGTTTTTTCAGGCGGACACGCAACTGGTCTTATCTATTCACTCTACTATCTTTGGGGATATGGTCTAGAGATCGAAGATCTTAAAAACTTCCGTCAATTAGACTCTTTAACTCCAGGGCATCCAGAGTATGGACATACTGCCGGTGTTGAGATTACTACTGGACCACTGGGTCAGGGTGTTGCAAATGCAGTAGGTTTCTCAATGGCATCTAAGTTTATGGGTGCACAGGTAAATAGCGAGACTGCAGAGCTTATTGATCACAATGTTTACTGTCTTTGTGGTGATGGTGACTTAGAAGAGGGAATCTCTTATGAAGCATGTTCTATCGCAGGGCATAACAAGCTTGACAACCTCATTCTTATCTATGACTCAAATCGTATTACTATCGAGGGGAGTACTGATTTAAGTATTACAGAAGATATCCGTAAACGTTTTGAGTCTCAAGAGTGGTTGGTTTTAGAGTGTGACGGACATAACTATGATGAGATTGATGCAGCTATCACTGAAGCAAAAGCAGCTGATAAGCCGGTTATTATCATCGCACACACTATTATCGCTAAAGGTGCAGGTAAACTTGAGGGAAGTCACCACTCTCATGGTGCTCCACTTGGTGAAGAGGTAATAGCAGAAGCAAAAAAAGCAGCAGGTTTTGATCCAGAGAAAAAATTCTTTGTACCTGAAGATGCAATGGCGAGATTTCGCTGTGCAATTGAAGCGGGTGATTTAGCAGAGCGTGAGTGGATTCACTCACTTAAAACTGCACCGCTAATGGAGCAAAATGAGGCACTTGATGCACTCTTAAACCATGACTTCTCACGTATTCAGTGGCCGGAGTTTGAAAAGGCTGATGCTACAAGAAATACAAATGGTAAGATTTTAAATGCTATTGCAAAAGCAGTTCCTGCATTTATCGGTGGTTCAGCAGATCTGAGCCCATCTAACAAAACATACTTAAATGATATGGGTGTATTTCCAAAGGGTAAAAATATCTACTTTGGTATTCGTGAGCACGCTATGGCATCAATCGCAAATGCGATGGCTCTTTATGGTCCTATTATGCCATTTACTTCGACGTTCTTTGTCTTCTCTGACTACCTCAAACCTGCAGCGCGTATTGCAGCGCTTACGGGGATTCAGCAGTTCTTTGTATGGACGCATGACAGTATCGGTGTTGGTGAAGATGGTCCAACTCACCAGCCAATCGAGCACCTCTCACAGTTTCGTGCACTTCCTAACTTCTATGTATGGAGACCGGCTGATGGACGTGAGAATGTAGAGGCTTGGAAAAAGGCACTTACTATGGACAAATCACCATCTGCATTTGTATGTTCACGTCAAGGCTTAGCACTTTTGCCAGATGCAGTAAGTGGTGAAGCGAGTCGCGGTGGATACCTTTTAAGTTCTGATGAGAATGCAGAGATTACTCTAATGGCTTCAGGAAGTGAAGTAGAACTTGCACTCAAAACAAAAGAGCTTTTAAATGCTAAGGGTAAAAAAGTAGATGTTGTCTCTGTTCCATGTTTTGATCTTTTCATTGAACAGGGTAAAGAGTATATCGACTCTATCATCAAGCCATCAAGTAAAAAGGTAGCTATTGAAGCAGCTCGAGGACTTGAGTGGTACCGCCTTGCTGATGAAGTTATCGGTATGGATACATTTGGTGCATCAGCTCCTGCATCTCAACTCTTTGAGAAATTTGGCTTCACGGCTGAGCAGATCGCAGCTAAAATATAAATCTTAGGCTCTAGCCTCATAAGGAGGCAGGGACCTAATCCTACTATCTACAAAACTAGCCCTTGACTCAAGTGGCATAAAATCTAAAATATTTTCAACCTATTTTGCTTAAAAGTAACTCTATTATCTCTTTGAAAAATATCTATAGGAGCTTTTAACTATTCACATGTTACAAACCTCTATCTCTCTATGCTTGCCTAAGAGGGTGACTTTTCCATGGCTGATGATATCTTAGAGATACTCAAGAAGTTTTACCCCAAAGAAGACAATAGGCAAAAAGAGGAGTGAACTTATAAGGACAAGTGCAGTCACTACTCTTGGTTTACAGTCATAAAGAGAGGCGAGATTGACATTGGCAATAGCTAGAGGCATAAGAAGCTCAAGAAAGACAACACCTTTTATCATAGAGTCTAGCTCTATCATGTAGAGTATGAAAAAGGCTACAAGTGGTAGGAGTAAAAACTTAAAAAAGAGTGTCCATGAGAGTAATCTTTTGTTTATCTCTTTTATCTTTGTTCCATAGAGGTATATTCCAAACAAAAAGAGTTGCATCGTCATAGATGAGTAGGCTCCCATCATAAGCATATTCATTATGGAATCATTGGGTTTATAACCATAGGCACTTAAAGTAATAGCTATAATAGCTGCCCAGAGAATAGGAAGCTTTATGATGTTTTTGAGTGATGTCTTTGTATCGAAAGTTCCGCGTGAATAGAAGTAGACACCGATAGTGTAGACAACAAATACATTGACTAGATTTACAATAGTTGTATAGGGGATGGACTCCTCACCAAAGATGGCAATATTGAGAGGGATTCCAAGGTTTCCTGTATTTCCAATAAGTGCTGCTACCATTGCAATAGAGTACTCTTTTTTCTTTTTAAATAAAGAGGCTGCAAAAAGAGCCGAAAGTATCAGAGCGATGATGATTATAAGCAGGTAGATACTTGGTGCATAAAGCAGCGTGATATCTACAGGATGAATTAAAAGCCCCCAAAATGTTAAAAAGACTTGTAAAAAGTAGACATTAAGGAGTGTTATAGTCTTGTCATCAATAGCCTCTTTAAAGCTTGCCTTGGCAATATAGCCCATAACAATGAATATATAAATAGTTAAAATAGGAAAAATAATTGAACTCATAGGGGAATTATACTGTATAATTTTGCTATGAAAACAATTCAAGAGATAGAACAATCAATAAAAGAGAATATGGCTGTTATGTTATATTTCTCTGCCCCTACATGTAATGTATGTCACGCACTTAAACCCAAACTGCTTGATGCTATAGAGAAGAACTTTAAAGAGTTTGAAATTATCAGTATTGATGTATCGCAGCAGCAGGATATTGCAGCACACTACAGTGTCTTTGCAATTCCTACTGTGCTTATATTTTTAGATGGAAGAGAGTTTGTCAGAAAGTCTCGTCATATGTCTATTGATGAGGTGATATCAGAGATAAAACGCCCCTATGAGATTATGACCTCATAAAGGCAATTAGTGCAGCCGTTACGGCAACATTGAGTGACTCAACGCCACGGTTCATCGGGATAATGAGCTTCTCATTACACCTTTTTAGAACTTCGGGGCTAACCCCCTCACTCTCATTCCCTAAAACATAAATAGATTTTTTACCCTCTTGTATATTGTAGATATCTTTTTTTGCTTCAAGTGAGAGGGCATAGATATCTGCATCATCTAGTTTTGCAAGGATATCTTCTAATCTCTCACAGAAGTAGATAGGAAGTTTAAAGAGTGTTCCTGCGCTCGCCTTTACAACCAAGGGGGAGATTTTTGCAGAGTTCTTCTTTGGTAGGATGATGCCATCAACATTTCCAGCAGCACAACTTCGTATAATCATCCCTAAATTCTGCGGATTGTGAATACCATCAAGTGCTATAAGCCTGTAACTCTCTAGCTTTGTAATCTCATCGGCACTCTGATAGCTCTTTGAGATGATATCAATAGCAACACCCTGGTCCTGCTTGGCATTTTTACTAATGCGTGAGAGGGCGGACTTATCATGGCGCGTAACTTCAATGCCACGTTCACGCGCAAGCATAAGTATCTTCTTTATGGCTCCGTCACTCTTATTGGAGTCTGCCATATGGAGTTTATGTATCTCTATAGTTTTGTCTTGAAGTATCTCTACAACAACATTTCTTCCATAGAGCGTAATTATCTTTTCGAAAAAAGCTTTTTTCTCTCTGTACTCTTTTGAATCTTGCATCTGTTACTCCACTATATTGTAAACTATCTGAGTTTTATTTTTTGTTTTAACTATCTCATGGACACTCAGACCCTCTATCTCAAGAGCATTAAACTCCTCAAGAGAGCTAATGTTGGCACGGGCTACTTCACGCAGCACTATACCACGGTAGGCTTTTGCCCAGTGCGAAACTGTTTTTCCGTTTTTTAAGAACTTGAGCGTTGTATGCTCTTTTGACGGTTTATAGAACTTGTCATAATAGCCTGCACGCAGATCGAGTATATCTTCACTCCCCAAGAGCAGATCAAGCTGGTAGCTAAAACGCTCTTTGTAGAACTTATCGGGTGCAATATCACCTATGGAGTTTCCCTGTTTTACTTTATAGTTGGCAATGGTATCTCCACCATATATAGGGCCATAAAGATTTGAGAAGATAATGGTATTTTTTTGAAGATACTCTTTTTGTTGAGATTCAAGTTCACTGTATTTGAGGTAATCATAAGCAACCCCCTGATATCTCTCAATTGCATGCATAAGTTCAGAGTGAAAGATATCTACTATATAGGGCTCACACTCACTAAACTTTTTAAAACCAAAGAGCTCTTTGATCTTTGCTTCATCTTTTGAGAGAACTATCTCATTGTATTTGTGAAGAATCTCATCTCTGGCATCAGTAGCACCAAGGAGATCTTTTTTTGTTTCATCTCCTCCAGGGTTTTTACCTTCAGAGGGAGAAAAGAGGATTTTAAGCATATAGAGTACTCCAATATTTTAATGCATAATTGTATCTAAATAGTGGAGCGGGCTTCAATCTTTTAGAGCTTAATATTGCAGTTATTTGGAGAGAAAAAGCTTATTTTAATGATGCTTTGTTAATATTTGATGAGTTATATGAAAAGTTTACTCTTGAAATAGTATAAATTGAAGATAAATCAGATGAGATTTTTATGCTTAAAACTCTTCAAATATCTGGCCGGAGAGTTGAATATCGACGTAAGTAGTGCTATAATGAAGGTGAAAATATTGGGGATATGATGGATCAACAGAGCAGACAAAGTTTAGGCTCAGAAGAGATATTGGAAGTAATTTTTGACTATCTTGCTGAGGTCTCATCACTCAGAGACTATGATGATATTATAAATGTACTAGCAAATATGGGTAAAGCACTTACATCTGCTGATCGTTGTAGTATATGGATAGTGAGCGATGATAAAAAGAGAATCACTACAAAAGTAGCACATGGTATTGACAATATTGAGATTGATATGGGATCGGGTATTGTTGGGAGTGCCATTTTAAGTGGTGAAAAAGTTATTATTGATGATGTCTACAGTGATCCACGATTTAATCAAGAGATAGATAAACATACAGGATATAAGACAAAGAATATGATGGTTATACCAATGTATAACTATAATGATGAGATTATTGGAGCCTTTCAGGTAATTAATAGTGTTGCAAGAGAGAGTTTTGAGAGTCGCGATATAGAGCGTCTTATGTTAGCTAGTACATATGCAGCCGAGACGATTGTAGCAGCTAAACTTGAACAGGAGATAGCAGACACTCAAAAAGAGGTTGTCTTTACTATGGGTGCTATTGGAGAGAGCAGATCAAAAGAGACGGGAAATCATGTAAAACGTGTAGCAGAGTACTCTAAGCTTTTAGCCTTGGAGTATGGTCTTTGTTTCAATGAGGCAGAACTCTTAAAACAGGCAAGTCCTATGCATGATATAGGTAAAATTGCTATTCCTGATAATATCTTAAAAAAACCAGGTGCATTTACACCCACTGAGCGCCATATTATGAACAAACATGCTGAGCTTGGTTACAACATGATTAAAAACTCCCAAAGACCACTTCTAAAAGCAGCTGCTATTGTCGCACACGAGCACCATGAGAAGTGGGATGGTTCAGGATACCCAAGAGGGCTCAAGGGGAGCGATATCCATATATACGGACGTATCACTGCTTTAGCTGATGTCTTTGATGCATTGGGCTCTGATAGAGTATATAAGAAGGCATGGAGTGATGAGAAGATATTAGAACTCCTTAAAGAGGAGAGAGGAAAACACTTCGAACCAAAGTTAGTAGATATTTTCTTTGATAATCTTGAGAAGTTTTATGCTATTAGAGAAAGGTTCCAAGATAGTTTTGATGAGTTTAGTCTAGAGGATAGAGATAAGAACTGTATAAAAGTCTTAGGGGCTTATGGGACAAGAGCAAATGGCTTTGGTACAAGCTCTATAGAGTTAAACAGAGCCAATGTACTCGATGCAGGGAATCTTTTAGATGCATTGGGGGAGGACTCTGTATATATAAAAAATATATGGCTAACGCACTCACATCTGGATCATATAGTAGATATTGCCTATATACTCGATAACTATTTTACTCAAAGAGAGCATACATTGACAATATATGGACTCCCTGAGACAATTAAGGCACTCAGAGAGAACTTTTTAAATAATACTGTCTGGCCGGATTTCTCTACTATAGAGCTCTATAACTCAAAAAGAATGGCTGTAGAGTATAAAGAGGTAGAGATTGGTAAAAGATATAAGATAGGGGATGATGAGTATATAGAACCCTTTGAAACAGATCATACAGTAGCATGTTGTGGCTATCTCTATACAAAAGATAGTAGAACTATTATGATATGTGCAGATACATACTCACTAGAGAATGTAATCGAGATACTTCAAGAGAGGGAGGATATAAATTCACTAATAGTAGAGTGTTCATTCTCAAACTCTATGGATAAATTGGCAAAAGATAGTAAACATTTGAATGCAAATCTACTCTTTGGAGCTCTAAACAAATTAAAAAGAGATGATATTGCACTCTATATCAATCATATCAAACCAACTTATCTCGATTTGATTTCTAAGGAAATTGAGGAAAATAGGGGTTTTTGGCAGCCAAAAATATTAAAAGATGAAGATTTTATACATTTTTAGCAAAAACCCTTGACATTGATTTTATTTTGCACTATAATTCTGGCTCAAATTCGATGCCGACATAGCTCAGTTGGCTAGAGCAGCTGATTTGTAATCAGCAGGCCCGGGGTTCAAATCCT
>Ga0256843_1001936_pt1 | contig 15622 bp, 14 predicted proteins | sample AlvinellametaG_FD_191572 | JGI IMG/M metagenome (GOLD analysis project Ga0256843, IMG submission 191572) | Pompeii worm associated microbial communities from hydrothermal vent at the East Pacific Rise, Pacific Ocean - Alvinella | ecosystem: Host-associated > Annelida > Integument > Unclassified ... | reverse complement strand
GCAGTATTAATACATGGTATGTTTGTAAAGCACTAAAATTAACAATTAATTAACACTTCTTTGTTAGACTTACATATAAGCAAAGAAAAAATTAGAATAGTCTAACTAATTTTAAATATAGCCCTTCTCCTTGGGCTTTATATAAATCAAAAAATAAATAATAACTTTTATTAAGCGAACTAATGTATTCGTTTCTATTTTGTATAATTCTTCTATATAAATTAAAGGAGATATTATGCTATTTCATAATGATTACGATTCTAGAGACACAAGTGAAGGTTTTGCTATATTAGTAGTATCAATATTAATAATAACACCATTCGTGCCAGCTGGTGACATAGGATTATATATTTTAAAATCATTTATACAAACACCACAAAATTGGATGTATATTTTATCTTGGCTTATTCCAGTTATATTAGAATATTATTTATTGAGAGAAATTTACTATTATTTAGAAGAATATGTTCATAAGTCTATTCTTATTATATTGCTTTATGTTCAAAGTATATTTTTTTGTACTATGTTAGTAAGTTTAGATATGAGTACATATAGTCAAATAGTAGTAAATTTTGTAAAATATATTTATAAATTACTTATAAGTACATAAAAATAATTTTTATTTAATTAATATTCATGTAACTATTTCAAAATATTACATTATAAAGACAATTAAAAAAGTTATAATAAATTTATAAATATGTAACTTTCTTAATTATAAGTTAATATTTTTATACTAAAATAATTAGTAATTAATATTAAGGAATACTTATGGTACTAGTTTCTATTTTAGGAGATTTTCATTCTTCTATTCTTCCCATATTTTTTGAATTTAAAGAAAAACTAACACATCATATAATTATTCACGATGATAGTAAATATGATATGAATCAAGCAAATAAACTTATTCAAGCTCAAAAAGATTTTATTAGTTTATATAAAGATGATAAAGATATAAATTTTGAACTTATTGATATAACAATTGATGAAGATGATTATGAAGATATTATAAAAACATATGAAAAAATCAAATCATTAACAAATAAAAATAATATATATTTAAATGCGACAGATGGTTTAAACTCTGTTGGTATAGTATTATCAAATAAATTTTTAGATTTAGGAAGTAATGTAATAGTATATGATAAATTTTCAAATACATATAATCTACATAAACAAAATAGTATTAATAGAATAAAGATAAAAAATAATACAGATATAAAAAATCACCTTAGATTAAAAGGTTATTCACTTTTAGATTATTCAAATAAATTTGAACTACAAAATAGAAAAGATGATATTTTAAGACTTTGTGAAAATTTAACTGAACTAAAAGAACTTGGATCAAAACTACAAGAAAGTAAGTTAAATAATGTATCTGGATATGAAAAATATAAAAAAATATTAAAAAAATTAAATCAATCAAATAATGTATCATTTATTCAAGGTACAGTATTTGAAGAATATATTTATTGGATTATAAAAGATAATTTTGATTTTGATGATGTAATGGTAGGCTTAAAAATTGAGTTTGAAAAAGATTTTGAAAATGAACTTGATATTGTAATGATAAAAGACAATCATTTACATACAATTGAATGTAAATTTGTAAATTATATCAAAGGTGAACATTTTGTATATAAAACAAACTCTATTATCGATTATCTTGATGATGATGGTAAAGCTATGATATTAAGTATAGGTGGAGATAATACAAAGATAACTAATAGTGGTAATAAAAAATTACAATTTACTATTGGTGATCAAGCTAGAGCTTCAAATGGTAATATAAAAATACATCAAAATAAAACTTTTAAGAAAAGTAAATTTATAGAAGATGTAAAAAAACATTTTTTAGCGAATTAATGCTTTCGTTTAGTAGAGGTATAATAAATTATGAATGATTTAAATAGTACAAATTTAATATTAGGTTTTTTCTCACATACTACTTGGGATAATATTGATGCAATTATGTCAATTTTAGGTACAGTTGGTATTATATTGACAGCAGTTTTGTATGCTATGTCAAAATATAAAGTTTATAAAATAAATAAAAGAAAACAAGACATTTTAAAAAATGAATATATTCTAGTATGTGGATTAGGAGAAAATAATAGAATATATATTGATAGTGAAATAAAAAATAATTTTAAAGATATTATAATAATAGAAAAAAATAAAAATAATCCATATATTCAGCATTATATTGATAAAGGTGTAAGTGTAATTATTGCAGATGCAACAGATATTGCTATATTAAAGATGTTAAATATATTTAAATCAAAATATATAATTATTTCAACAAATAATGATATGATAAATCTTGAAATTGCTACTCAAATATTACTTATTGATGAAGATATAAAATTATATGTACATATTGAAGATAGAAGTTTACGACATTTTCATAAAGAAAATGGAATATTAAAAAATAGTAATAGTAAGTTATATTCATATAATGAAGATGCTTCAAGAGAAGTATTTGAAGTATATGATATTGATGGTAATGATAATAAAATTATTGATTCAAAGGATAATTTTGTAATAGTTATAATGGGAAATACAAATTTAGCTTATGAAGTGGTATCACAAGCTTGTATAATGGGACAATTACCAAATGAAAATAAACTTACTATTTACTGTATAGATAAAGATATAGATAGCTTTAAGAATAATATTGAACTAAATTATACTCAAATACAAAATGTACCAAATATTACAATTAAATATATATCATTGGATATTAATTCAAAAGATTGTTATTTACATAGTTTATGGAAAGAAAATATTACAAATATTATTTTGTGTTTTAAAAATAGTCAAACAAATCTTGATATTGCTTCAAATTTATCAAATATTACATATTTAGAACAAATAGCTGATAATACTTTTACAATAAATATTATAATTGCAATGTTTAATGAGTATAATCTAAGTAATATCATAAAAGATAATAATACCTCTTTTAGTAATTTTTATATATTTGGAAATATTAATAATATTTGTGATAAAAAATATATTATAGAAGAACAACGAGATAAAAGAGCAATAGCAACAAATGAAGTTTATAATGAAAATATAAAAGAAACAAATCCAAAAAAAGTTAAAAAGTGGGAAGAACGATCCTATTTTGAACAAGAATCAAATAGAGCATCATCAGATCATATTAAAATAAAACAAAAATATTTGAAACTTTATTCTATCGATAATGTGATAGAAAAATTAGCAAAATGCGAGCATAATAGATGGAATGCTTATCATTTTTTAAATGGATGGAAATTTAGTAAAGAGATAGTAAAAGAGAAGAAATTACATAATTGTTTAGTAAATTATAATGAATTATCTGAAGATATAAAAGATTATGATAGAGAGATGGTTAGTAATATAGAAAAGATTATAGGAGGAAAAAATTAAATGGCAATTGATATATTTATAGCATCTTCATTTAAAGATGATGGAATGGAAGAGTTTAAATTTGATTTTATTGAAGAAAGAAAGGTACTAAAAGAGGTAATAAATAATGAAACAACATTAAATGATATTTCTCTAGATTATGGTAATTCAAGTCTTAAAAGTACAAATAAGCTTAGTTTGGAATCAATAAAGAAAGCTGATGTTATTATTATATTAATTGGAAGAAGATATGGTAGTATTAGAAGCAATGGTATTTCTTTGACACACGAAGAATATAGGGAAGCTATAAAATTAAATAAACCAATTTTTAGTTATAAATTTCCATTAAATGAAGAAGATGATGATTATGAATTTACTGATAAATTTTTAAAAGAAATTTATAGTAATGATAATCATACTGTAGGTGAGATTAAAACTATGATTGATAAAGAATATAGTAATATACTAAAATATAAACAATCAATTAGTACAATATCTAAGCCAACCCAAAAAGATATAAAAAACTATTCAAAAAATATAGCATTAAAAATTATTATTGATATTGTAAAGAATAGCAAAAGAATTAAATCGCTAAGAAAAAGTAATATATTAACTTTTGATAATACTTGTACAAATAAAATAAATAAAATAGATTACAAAAGTATAGTTCCTAGAAAACAAGATATTGAAAATATAAATAATTTTTTAGCTGGTAATATTGAGAGTTCTTTTATTTTTATAGAAGGAAATGCTGGTATTGGTAAAAGTTCATTTATGACTGATTTTTTTAATTCTACTAAAAATATATTTAATAGTTTTATGTATTTTATAGATGATAAAGAAGATGATGAAACATTAGAATCTCTATATATGCATATATATCAAAAATTTCAATTTATTATTCAAGATTTTTCACAAGACATATTTCAGTTATTAAATAGTTTAGAAGCTAATTTACCTATGTCAGATAAGTTTAATAAACTTTTTGAAATTTATGATAAATATTATATAAAAACAAATAAAAAATTTATTTTAATGATTGATGGTATTGATTTATTAGAATTACCAGAAAATATATTAAAAAAAGTAATACATCCAAATAATGGTATACATTTTATATTATCTGGTCGTCAAAATAAATTAAATAATTTTTATTTATCGTTGAGTAATAAATATGATTTTTTTGAAAAAAAATTTATTGAATTAAAAAATTTAGATAATAATCATATATCTCAAGTAATAGAATTACAATTAAATCAATATACTAATCTATCAAAACAAGAAAAAAATGATATTACAAAATTATTAATTATAAAATCTGATGGATTACCATTATACTTAAAATATCAAATTGATACTATAAATAAAAATATTATTGGAAATGTAGATGTATATTTAAATATGAAAAATTTTATAGAAAAGTTGCCAAATAAAATTGGTGACTTTTATAAAGAAATTTTTCAAAATTTAGATGAATATTCTTTATCAATATTACAAGTGCTTTATTGGAATAATAATCCTATAAAAATAAAAATAATTAAGCAAATAATAAAATTAAATGATGATGAATTTGAAAAATCAATTAACAATATATCTTATTTATTATCGATTAATAAATTTAATAATGAAATATCAATATGTCATTTATCAGTAAAAGAATCATTATTTGAATATTATAAATATAATAAACAAAATATCCAAATAGCTAAAAAAATTGATAAATCTTTTATAAAAGGTATTATTATAAATGAAGACTCTATATTGGAAGAAGTTGTTTTAAATAATAGTATTATAGATAATTTTAAAGAAATAATTTACTATGATTCTAAAAATATATTATTTATACAATTAGAAAATATTATTAATTATTATCTTTTCAGTGATAAATCAAATAAAAAGTTAGTAAATTTATTTTATGAATATATAAAAATATTATTTTTAATGGACAATATTGATAAAAATAATATTTTTAATACAAATGAAACAATTTATAATATATTTAAAGAATTTAAAGTATCCTCTTATATCAAAGATATATCAAATAAATTTTTTGCATATAGTGTAGAATTAAAATTAGAAAATATTTTTGAAATAAAAAAATTAATAGATATTGCGATTATTACTGAGAATACTTATTTTATTGCCAAATATATTAAGCAATTATTTGAGTTTAAATATACATTAAAATTACGAACAGCATACAATAGTGAAAATTTGGTCAAAAATGAATATAATATACTACCATCTATTTTAACTAAAAGCTATATTACAAGAATTAGAGAATTAGAAAATAAAGATAATAGTTTATCATTATTGTATGATGATAGTAATATAGTAGTATATACTACATCTAAAAGTAAAGATATTTACTTATCATTATTTAATACTATTGATTCTGCACTTGATAATAAACGACAACAAATTGATAAATTAAAAAGAATATTTAATATCATTAAATATACAACTGATAGTAACTTAATTAAAGCATTTATAAAACGGATACTTTTTTTTAAATATAAAAATACTAATGAAAACACAAAGAAAAAAATACAAGAGTTGCTATATGAGTGTCAATATCTATTACTAATTAATAATTTGAATAATTTTTCAAATGAAGATAATAATTATAAATATTTAGTACCATCTAAAAAAGAAACAATACAAAAAATGAGGCAAATTTATAATATATATTTATCTGAAGGAATAGAAGTTATTTTAAAAAGAAAAAATATACAATATATACTTGATATTATTAAACTTATTCATCCAAAAGATATGATACTTTTATTTGAATGTTATTTAGAGCAAAACCTAAAAACTATATATATTGAAGCTATTATTCAGATGATTGTGTTATATATCAATGATGATGAAAATTTAAATTATTTTAAAGATTATATTTATACATTAGATTACAAATCAAATAAATTACTTTTAATCTCTCTTATGAATATACATTATAAACAAAAAGATATAAAAAGTTTAAAATTATTAGAACCTTATATTATTTACATAGAATATATGCAAGAAGAAAGAACATTATTATTAAAAGTTATGGCTACTGTTAAAAAAGATTTTACAAAATTATATAAAATTTATCCACAAAAAAATTCTTTTATTAAATCAGTACAAAATAACTTTTTAGATATATATGAAATTGATGAAGTCTTTGAATATTTACTTTTAAATAATGATTTAGAAACTATAAAACAGGTATTACCAATATTTTTTAATAATAGCAATGCATCTTTGACTATGAAAAAGAAAATGTATACAAAGTATAAAAATTATATTAATATAGATATAAGAAAAGAGATAGTATTAGATTTTTATTTACAGGATAATATTGATTTATTTTTACAATATATTAATAAATTATCAAAAGAACATCAAGTTAATTTTTTAAATAAAAATATAAATTATATGTTAAAAAAAGAGTATAAAACTATTGAAACAAATAAATTCTGGGAATATTTTTTAACATTATTTACAAAAGATATTAATAGAGAATTAGTTTTATTATTACAAAAGGTATATACTAAATATCAATTTATATGTTATTGTCAAAATAATGGTGATGTAATATTTGATAAATATAATCAATATAAAAAATCAACTTTTGGTAATAACTTAAAAGTAAAATTTTACTTTTATGTATCTTATTTACTTACTCTTGATGAAGAAAGCTATACAAATTTATTTACAGAAAAATGGATTCCTTTGGATATGATTGATGAAGTTACAGTTATGGCTTTTATGTTTAATTCTATTAATCAAGCTACTCCAATTGAGTTTTTAAAATATTTACAAGATTCTAAATCAATAATAAAAGGTAAAATATACTTATATTCAGGATTTAAATATAAAAATATAGAATTTATTAAAAAAGGTTTAGAAATATCACAAAAACTTTCAAATAGTAAATACAATTTAAATAATACTATTGCGTATACATTACCAGATATAATAAATAATAAAAATACATCAGAGTTGTTATCCATTTTAACTATACCAAATTATAAAAGTTATTTAAATATACAAGTATTTTTTGAATTAATATTAAAAAGTAAAGAAGAAGATATTTTTAAAGAAATTGATAAAATAAAAAATTCTAATGAATTTATTTCTATTTTTATGAGTTATTTTATGAATAAAAAAGATTTAAAAACTGATGAATTTATTCATGATGATATAAATATTATTAATCATAAAATGCTAACACTTTATGATATATATAAACAAGCAGAGATAAATGAAGATGAAGTTTTATTTGAACAATGTGAATCAATTTTCAATGATTTGAAACTATATTATCTTAATAATGCTAGTCTAATAAAAATGATTGAAGAAAAGTTTTCAAATTTTAGAAACTCTACTTTAGACAATTTATTTTTTAAATATAATATAACAAAAGAAGATAATACAAAACTAGATATTAAGTTAATTAAAATTAATTATTTGAAATTTTATGAAAATTTAAAAGAATTATATACTGAATATGAATATGCAAATGATAATAAATTAATAGAAGCTATAAATAATAAGTTTATAATATTTAAGGATGAACTTAATGCAAACCCAGAATACATAGAATTATTAAAAGAAAAATCACATATAACAAGTAAGTTGCAAATTAAGTTAATTAATATTGATAAATTCAAACCAAATATTAACTCATGATATTTTATTTAAAATATAGATAATTTAATTTATTAATAGTTTTATTGTGATAATATGATATAAAAAGGAGAATTTAATACAATGATAAAAATAAACTATAATATTGATACACCAGATAATATAATAACTAACTTAGGGGAAGGTTTTTCATTAACTTGGAATAAAACTAGCAATGAAATTATTCACTATAATAAAAATGAAGAAGAAGAAATTATTTTAGATCAACATAATGATAATATCGCATTTATTAAAAAAGTAAATAAACAATTTTTTCTTACTGTTTCGAAAGATGGTATTATTAAGATATGGAAAATCAATGGAAGTTTATATACTTCATTTGAAAAACACAACTCTAAAATCATTGGACTAAAAATAAATCAAGAAACAATACTATCGATTTCTGAAAATGATAGTATAAAAGTATGGAATTTTAAAGGAAAAGAACAATTTAATATTGTGGCAAATATAGATTCAATTGACAACATTAATTTATGGAGTAATGATAGTATACATATACTTTATGATAATAAACTGGATATATTTAATTGGCATGACGGTATTAAAATAATTACATTCGAACAACAACAAAATTTTATAGATAATTTCAAAAGGTTAAATACAAAAAATATACTAACACTTTCAGATAACACAATTACATTATGGAATCATAATGGAAAGAAAATAAAAGATATTGATTTAGAATTTAATTTTAATAATTTAATAGAGTTAGACAATAATCAGTTTGCTGTATTGACAATTAATAATGAGATATATATACTTGATGAAAATGGTGAATACATATCTTATTATTTAGAAGATGATGCGTTTATTAATAATTTTAAAAAGTTTATTAAATCTTTAGAAATATTCAAAAAATTTAAAAAAGAAAAAACAGATATTAAACAGTTTCCACATATTTATAATCCTTTAGGAAAAATAATTGAAAATACTACAGAGAAAATTGAAAAACAAGAATTGAATTTTGAAAATAATAATATAGATGTATGGAATTTTTTTTACAGACCACTATTTACACCGATACGAAAATTATTAAAAAAAGATGAAAACTCAACAAAGCGATTTAAAAAGCACTTGTATCTCTTAAAAAAGATAATGAAAATATGATTATATCTAAAGAAGAATTAGTAGAAAAAAGTAAAAAAAGTAAAAAAGTAGTATTTGTATTATTTCTTTTAACTATTATAATTGGAGCTGGAGCAGGTTATTTTATAGATCAAAAAATATATGGAGTTTTTATATTATCATTAATATTTATAGTACGTTTTATTACAAAAGGCAATGAAATTTCAGAATTAGAAATACTAATTAGTACATTAAAAAAATATTTAACTACTATTGATACAATAACTTTTGAAGCAAATAAACTGATAAAAAATATCAAATTATATAGAGCATCGATACTTAAACAATTCCCAATTATTCAAAATAAAACGCTTTTTAATGGAAAGAAAGTAAATAAAATAATTAATGACTTATTAAACAATAGCATTCACAAAACTGCAATGGAAGAATGTGGTATAACACAAGATGACATTATACATATTGAAGAAAAAGCAATCATTCTAAATGGTTGGTCTAAAATACAAAATAATACCAAGAAAGTAAATAAACATAATATGGATTCATTTTGGGGTGCTGGAAATGAAATTATTTTTGCAACACAATTTATCCAGTATATATTTTTAACAAAAGATAAGATTGATGTTTTTAATACTCATTATGATTTTATTCAAAATAAATATATAAGAAAAGAAGCTCATGCTTTTTATTATAAAGATGTTACAAATATTACAAAAAAAGAAGTTGATAGAGAACTTATGACAACAAATGAAACATCATCAGCTACAGAAATTACTTTAAAAGTATCCAGTGGAGATTCAATTGAAATTACTATTTTTAATAGTGAAACTTTATCAAAGTTAAATTCAGAAATAAAGAATAATAATAATGAGGATGATAATACACTAGAAGAATTAGAAAATCAAAGATTAGAAATAGAAAATGATGATTCATATAATGATGATGAGAAACAAGAAGAATTGGATTTTATTGATGGTCAAATAAATACATTTAAATCAAAAGAATGTATATCTAGTAGTGAATATATAGAAAGTAATAAGGTTAATTCTACAATTCAAAATATTAGAACCCAAATAAAGATACATAAGCAATAATTATGAATAAAGATATATTTATTTCCTATAGTTCAAAAGATTCAAATATAGTTGAAAAGGTTGTTGAAATGTTTAAAAATAAAAATATTTCATATTGGTTTGCACCAGAACACCTTATAGGTAAAAAACATGATGAAGAAATTGTTCCTGCTATAAAAAATTGTAAAATTTTTTTAATTTTTCTATCAAAAAACTCAAGACCAAGAGATGGATTTGAAACATCTCAATGGGTTAGAGATGAATTATTAACAGCAAGGGAATATAAAAGATATATTCAACCTATAAAATTAGATCAAACAGTAGATTTAGAAACAAATAATTTAATGTATAAAGGTTTACCTAATTATTTTGATATTACGAATGGTAATTTAAATACTAATTTCAATATATTAGAAACTATAATGATGACTTTACTTATTAATGATAATTATAAAAAATCAGAAATAGAAACATTACAAATTTTTGAAGATAAACAAAAGATAATTATTTCGGATATAGAAGAAAATTTAAAAAATGGATTTATTGAACTTGCTGAAAAAATAATTGACGAAAATATTTTAATAGATACTCGATATGAACAAAATATATTATTATTAAAATGTATTATTAAAATGTCTAAAATACCTATAAAAGATATGAATATCAACGATTTAAAAATAATAGTTAATAATTTACATAGTTTACGAAACTCTAAGTTTAAAAATATGTCATATTACTTAGAATCAATGATTTCAAAATCATATTTTTCTTTCAATGCAATCAAAAATAATATTTCAGATGAATATAACTTTTTAAAACAATTATCAAAAAATGAACCAAGAATAAGATCTAAATATTATTTAATGAGTAGACAAATTCAAAATATAATTTCTGCAGAAGAATATGAAATAGCTTGGATATAATATATTAATTATTTACTTAAAATTTATTAAACCAAACTATTCTATACTTAATACTAAACGAACTAATACAGTCGTACTTCATTGATATGATTTTCATATAAAAGGAAATAAAGTTAATATAAAAATCAATGAAGTATTAGAAGATATTAAAGAAGGTATAATTGAAGCTAAAAGAATTACATTTTTACTCGCACAAATAGTAAAATTTCAATATAGAGTCTTGTTATTAATTGGTGCAGAAGTAGCTATAAGTTAAATTGTATTATAAAAAAGGAAATAAAAATGAAAAATTACTAATGGCAAGTATAATATTTGCAATATCTATAAGTGGATCTAATCTTGGTAAAAAAGTTGCTATTCTAAATATTAGTTATGATAACACAAGTGAAATAGCTATTTCTATAAGTATAAATATAACAAATTTTCATAAATGGTTTGAATGTAAAAATAATGATAAATATTTAAATAAATTTTTCAGGATATAGTATTGGTATTCAATCAAAATAGAGACCTTATAAATTCTGTGTTAAGTCTCACCAAATGTAATAAAGTTAATTCTATATCTTATTATTATACTTTTTAACTCTTAATAATTATATAGTATTCAACCAAACAAGTAGTATTACTCATTATAATTTACTATTAAGTCAATAATTTAAATAACTAACGAATTTAAGTATTCGTTTGTTTAGATTATAATTTTATATCTAAACAATAAAAGGAAAGAAAATGAAAATTTTAAAATTAGCAACAATTAGTTTATCTGTAAGTGCAATTATAAGTTTTACAGGTTGTGATAGTCAAACAGTTGATCTAAAAGATAATGCAAGTAATATTTCTACAGATGGTTTTTCAGCAACTACAAATACATTTACAGTTAATGGCTCAAACTTAACTTGGCAAGATAATGATGAATTAAATAATAATAAACAGTACTATAGTAATATTGAAAACTATTGTAGTAACTTAGTTTTAGATGGTTATGATGACTGGAGAGTTCCTACTAATCTTGAGTATAGAAATGACTTATATCCAAATAAAGATAATCTAAAGTTTAGCTATAGCTATGATAACTATATTTTTTGGACATCTACATATATCGAAACTTCAGATAGAATTGTAATGTATAATCTATCAAATGATTATTATGTATTTTTTACGAAAAATAATATAGAAGTTTATAAATGGGGACTAAGATGTGTAAGAGATAATTAATAAAATAAGAACTTTCAAAAATAATATTCACACGAACTTATGTATTCGTTTGGATATATTATAATTTTAATCTAAACAAACAAAAAGGAAAAAAATGAAAAATTTAAAAAAATTAGCAATAGTAGGTACAATAATTGCAACAACAAGTATAAGTGCATCTAATATTAGTGTAAAACTAGGATATGACAATATGAGTTTTGGTTCAATAAGTGATAGTGGTATGTCTATTAGTATGATAAGTTCAAGATCATATAAAGGTTTTTCAGCTGAATTAGGATACACAAAAGGTGACATTTTAGCGATTACAAAATTTGGGAGTATGTACAATTGGAATTTATCAGATAATTTTTATGCAGGATTAAATTTATCTGCACATGGAATTAATTTTACATCAAATAACAGTACAAATAGTTCCACATTTATAGGATATACTTATGGAGTACAAGGTAAATATGCTATAAATAAAAACAATAGTATAGATCTTTCATTTGCAACAGGTACAGCAACTGATAACGATACTGGATATATAAAAGAAGATCTATCTATTTCATCTATTGCTTATAGTTATAGATTTTAAATTATCTTAATATGTAGTTTTAAAACTACATATTGTTACAATAAATATAATAAAGATTAAATAACATATTATGTAAATATATGATAAAATAATCATAACATAACTATTAGGAATATAAATGCAAAGAAAAGTAAGTTTCACAGCATCAACTGAAAAAAAATTATCAAAAAGAGATACTACATTAAGAAGACTTATTGATATATTGTCAAAATTATCAAATGATGAAAGATACAATGCAAAAGAATTTGCAGAAGAATATGGTGTAAGTATCAGAACTATACAAAAAGATATTTATGAAAAGTTAGATTATCATTTTCCCATAGAAAAAGATTCTTTTGGTAGATATAAATTTGTAGATGGTACAAATATCAGTAAAGCCTACCTTGACCAAGATGAAATGATGCTAGTATCTCTTGCTTTATCTCAATTTAAAGAGGTACAAGATTTTGATAAATTAACAAATTCAGTATTAAAAAAACTTTTACAACCAAAAGTTTTTAATCCTTATTTTATAAAGCAATATGATTTAGAAGATATCGATATAGATTCAAAACTAATTGAAGAGCTAGAGTTAGCAATAAGAGATCAAAAACATATAGAAATATTGGGTATAAGAGGAAATATAATAGTTGAACCTTATAAAATAGCTGCCTACGATGGTATATGGTATCTAGTAGCAAAAGATGAAACAGATCAAAGAACAAAGACCTTTATGTTAAAAAGAATAAATAATATAAAAATATTAAAAAATAAACATAAAATATCACAAGAAAAAATACAAAAAATCTTAGATACAACGCACTCTGCATGGTTTGAAGAAGGACAATGTTATTGTGTAAAAATAAAAGTGTATCCTAACATTTCTCACTATTTTAAACAAAAAGATTTTTTACAATCACAAAAAATAGAAGAAGAATTAGAAGATGGTAGCTTAATAGTTAGTTTTGAAGTTTCACATGATGAAGATATTGACAATATTATAAAATCATGGCTGCCTGATATAGAAGTACTTGAACCAAAAAGATATGCAAATAAAATAAAACAAGAACTACAAGAATATTTAAATAAAATATCATAATTATGTATACGAATATATGTCTTCGTTATGTTCTATTATAATTTTAATATAAAAATTATAAGGATAAGAAAATGAAAAAACAAATTATAGGAAGTTTAATAGCAATATCAAGTTTATGTGCTCAAAATATAGTAGTTACAAATGTAAGTATATATTCTTCAGAAGAGAAGGCTTTAGATAATAAGGTTTTAGGTATTCAATCAGTAGATGAATTAGTAGCTAATCCAGGTACTAGAAAAGAAGTTAGACTTGGTATCTCTTTAAGAGAGTATGGTTATTATAATAGATTTAGAATAAATACATATCTATATTCAAATTCAGATAAAAATAATGAAGTTGGAGCAGGTGTAGGATTTCAAATAAATGCCTTTAAAAATGGTAAATTGTCAGCTTATTATTCAGGTTTTGTAGGGGGAGGGATGCAACAAAATAAAGGTGAAGTTAAAATACTATCAACAAATGCAAATAAAGCAAATTTTATTTCTGGAGATGCTTCATATACGCCAACTGAAGTTAAATTTGAAGATGATAATACTTTAATGGAATATGGTTTTGGACTAGGTGCAAATTATCAGTATTCAAAAAACTTAACATTTGATATTGGTTATATTTATAGAAATAAATCATATAATGTAAAATATAGACAAACAGGTTCTGTTATTGAAAATTCTATAACAGTTGATCAGTCTCAAGAAGGTATCAATATAGGTATTACATATAGTTTTAATACTCCTATATAAAAATATTTAAGAAAAATATGTATAAAGAAATAAAAAAAAATATAAATGAATTTATATTAGTGGCAAAAGAAGGTGTAGAGGAGGGTTTAGCTAAATCATTATATTTAGCTAAGTTTATGAAATTTATCTATATATCTTTTTCTATTATTGGTATATTTATATAAAATTAAAAAAAGGATTAAAAAATGAAAAAACATATATTAGCATTAACAGTTGCAATGGTAGTATTTACAGGTTGTGGATACTCACAAATAGATACACCAAAAGTAGGTCATTTTAATTATAAAGTTGCAAAAGATAATTTTGATATTGAGTTCACAGAAGATGAAGCAAATAAAGATGGATATATTTATGTAGAAGCTAGAAAAAAAGGTTTTTACAATATAGTTTCTAGATATAATTGGCATGCAAGGTTAGCATTAAAAAAAGCTGCGCAAGCTACATTGGAATCAGATGCTAAATATTTTGAGATAATATATCCAGAAGATGCACAAGATGAAAAAATTGATTCTCCTGAAAAATTTGAAAAAGAGTGTACTGGAACATTTTTCTTAAATCCTTGTGATATTATTGAAAAACCATATATGCGTAGAGAGTATGCAAGAATGATAGTAAAAACATATAAAACAAAAAAAGATGGTAAAAACTTATTGAATGCAAAAGAAGTTATTAACTGGTATAATAATAAGCAAAAATAAATTATTCAAATTATAATGCCCTTCCTCCTTTAGGGCTTTATATAAATCAAAACTTCAAATATTATTCGCTATAATCACTTATAATTAATAACAAGGAATTCAAAATGCTACTAGGTGTAAACATAGACCATATCGCAGTTTTAA
>Ga0256843_1001935_pt1 | contig 15626 bp, 13 predicted proteins | sample AlvinellametaG_FD_191572 | JGI IMG/M metagenome (GOLD analysis project Ga0256843, IMG submission 191572) | Pompeii worm associated microbial communities from hydrothermal vent at the East Pacific Rise, Pacific Ocean - Alvinella | ecosystem: Host-associated > Annelida > Integument > Unclassified ... | reverse complement strand
AATGATAACACTTAAAGAAGCACTGAAATTATCAAAAGAAGAGCTAAAAGATCTAAAAGCTGAAATTAATAAAAAAGCAAAAGAAAACAAAGAGCTTGGCGGATATGTCGAGCAGTTCTTAGGAAAAGATCTAAGCGATATGGGTGAGGGTGTTCCTATCGCAATTAAAGACAACATCAATGTAAAAGGATGGGAAGTTACATGTTCTTCTAAAATCCTTCAGGGATATGTAAGCCCGTACAATGCGACTGTAATTGATAAAATGCTTGAAGCTGGGCTAAGTCCGTTTGGTAGATGTAACATGGATGAGTTTGCAATGGGAAGTTCGACTGAGACAAGTTACTACGGTAAAACATTAAATCCTCATGATGCAAACAGGGTTCCGGGGGGAAGCAGCGGTGGTAGTGCCGCTGTGGTAGGTGCCGGGCTTGCCGTTGCTGCACTTGGTAGTGATACGGGCGGATCTATCAGACAGCCTGCGGCGTTTTGCGGAGTTGTCGGAATGAAACCGACGTATGGGAGAGTTAGCAGACTCGGGCTTGTGGCGTTCTCAAGCTCACTCGATCAAATAGGACCGATTACACAAAACGTGGAAGATGCGGCTATTTTATATAATATTTTAGCGGGGCATGATCCGAAAGATTCGACTTCCGCACCGGTTGAGAATAAAAAAATAGAAATCAACGAAAACAGAAAACTTAAAATTGCCGTAATCGACAACTATATCGATGAAGCGGATGAGGATATTAAAAAAAGACTAAACGATATTATAGCCGAGCTTGAAAAAGAAGGACATACTATTATTCATAAAACACTAATGAATTCTAAATACGACGTTGCAACTTATTACGTGGTTGCTACTGCGGAAGCAAGCTCAAACCTTGCGAGATTCGACGGTATGAGATACGGAAACAGAATCGAAGGAAAAGATCTGAAAGAAACATACAAATTAACAAGAGCTCAGTTCGGAGATGAAGTAAAAAGAAGAATTATGCTGGGAACGTTCGTACTTTCAAGCGGATATTACGATGCATATTATTTAAAAGCACAAAAAGTAAGACATTTAATTAAAAACGAATTTGATAAACTTTTTGCCGAAGCCGATTTGGTGCTAACACCTGTAACACCTTCTACCGCATTTGAATTCGGAAGCAAAAAAGACCCTCTTGAGATGTATCTGAGCGACATATATACAATCAGTGTAAACCTTGCGGGAGTTCCTGCTATTTCACTTCCTGTTGGAAAAGATAAAAACAATATGCCAATTGGACTTCAGCTTATAGCTAAACATTTTGATGAGCAGACACTGTTTGACGGAGCGAAAATAGTTGAAAATTTAGTAAAGGAAAGCAAATGAGAATAAAATACAAAGCACTTACATTTGAAGACGTTTTATTAGTACCAAAATATTCTAACGTTTTACCTAAAGATGTTGATTTAACTACAAGATTTACAAGAAATGTAACATTAAACATTCCTTTGGTTTCAGCCGCAATGGATACGGTAACCGAAGCAAGGGCGGCTATTGCAATTGCAAGACTCGGAGGAATCGGTGTAATTCATAAAAATATGGATATTGAAACTCAGGCGAGAGAAGTTGAAAAAGTTAAAAAGAGTGAGAGCGGTATTATTATCGACCCTGTAAAAGTTTTCCCTGACGATACTATTGCAAAAGCCCTTGATATTATGGCGACATACAGAATTTCAGGTGTTCCTGTAGTTGACAGAGACGGTAAACTTGTAGGTATTCTTACAAACAGAGACCTTAGATTTGAAAAAAACACAACAAGATTCGTAAAAGATCTAATGACTCCAATGCCATTAATTACTGCAAAAGAGGGAATTTCTTTAGAAGAAGCTGAAGATATACTTCATCAGCATAAAATCGAAAAACTACCTATAATTGACGATAACGGATATTTAAAAGGTTTAATTACTATCAAAGATATCCAAAAGAAAAAAACTTATCCGAATGCCAATAAAGATAAATTCGGAAGACTAAGAGTAGCTGCGGCTGTAGGAGTCGGAAACGGAGTTGAAAGGGCTGCTGCGCTTGTGGGTGCAGGGGTTGACGTAATTGTTGTAGACTCTGCTCATGGACATTCACAGGGAATTTTGGATGTTGTAAAAGCAATTAAAGAGAGATTTGACGTAGATGTAGTAGGTGGAAACGTTGCAACTGCGGAAGCTACAAGAGCATTGATTGAAGCGGGTGCTGATGCTGTTAAAGTCGGAATAGGTCCTGGAAGTATCTGTACTACAAGAATTGTAGCGGGTGTGGGAGTTCCACAAATCAGCGCTATTGACGAGTGTGCGGCTGAAGGTGCTAAACACGGTGTTCCTATTATTGCCGACGGTGGTATTAAATATTCCGGTGATATAGCCAAAGCATTGGCTGTTGGAGCAAGCAGTGTAATGATAGGAAGCCTTTTAGCAGGTACTGAAGAAAGTCCTGGTGAAACTATCATGTATCAGGGTAGACAGTATAAAGCATACAGAGGTATGGGAAGTATCGGTGCAATGCAAAAAGGAAGTAACGATAGATATTTCCAAGAAGGTACAGCGGCAGACAAACTTGTTCCTGAAGGAATTGAAGGTATGGTTCCTTACAGAGGAAGAATAGCAGACGTGGTTCATCAGTTAATCGGTGGACTTAGAGCTTCTATGGGATACTGCGGTTCAAAAGATATTCCAACATTTTGGGAAAATGCAGAGTTTGTGGAAATTACAAGTGCCGGACTTAAAGAATCTCACGTTCATGACGTTACTATCACAAAAGAAGCTCCGAATTACCATCAGTAATTCATAACTTTTTCTTTCTTTTTTTATAACTTTTAATAAAATCTTAACTTAATCTTAAAATTCAAATAATTTTTGGTATAATATATAGATTTTGGAAAAATAAACAAAAGGAGTATTAATGAAGAAATTTTTAGTAGGAATGGTGAGTGCTGCGGTACTTGCAACAAGTGCAATGGCTTATCAGTACATTACAATCGGTACAGGTGGGGTAACAGGAGTTTACTATCCGACTGGTGGAGCAATCTGTAGAATTATGAACAAAATGAAAAAAACTACAGGTGTAAAATGTACTGTTGAGAGTACTGGCGGTAGTGTATATAACATTAATGCAATCAAAAAAGGTGAGCTTGATTTCGGTATTGCTCAATCAGACGTAGTTTACCAGGCTTACAACGGTGAAGGTAAATTTAAAGGAAAGCCTTTCAAAGGTGAAAGAGTTGTAATGTCAATTCACCCTGAACTTCTTACACTTGTAGTAAGAAAAGACAGCGGAATTAAAAACTTTTTTGATCTAAAAGGTCACAGAATCAATATCGGAAACCCTGGAAGCGGTAATGAAGCTGCTGTTAAAACGCTTTTTGGTGCTTGCAAAAAAATCAATCTTGATCAATTAAAAGTTGAACAGTTAAAAGCTGCTGAGTGTCCAAACGCTCTTAAAGACAAAAAAATCGACGGATATTTCTATATGGTTGGACATCCGACTGCAAACATTAAAGATGCTGCTAACTCAACTGATATTGATTTAATTTCACTTGGTAACGTTCCGGCAGCTCAAAAACTTGTGGCTGAAAAACCTTACTATGCTTGGGGAGTAATTCCAGCAGGTATGTATAAAGGTATAAATCATCCTACAAAAACTTACGGTGTTAAAGCTATCTTAGTAACAAGCGACAAAATGGACAATAAAACAGTTTATTACCTAACAAAAGCTATTCTTGATAACTTTGATAAATTCAAAAAAATGCACCCTGCATATAAAAACTTAACTAAAAAAGACCTTCTAAAAGGGTTTGATCACAAAATTATGCATCCGGGTGCTGTAAAAGCATTCAAAGAAGCGGGACTTCTATAATTCTTCTTCCCTTTTTGGGAGTTTCATTAAAATTAAAGGAGAAATATGTCTAAAACAGATACTCTTGATAAAAACATTGATCTTGAAAAAGAAATTGACGAAATAGAAAAAGAAGCCGTTGAAGGTAAAATTGACAAAAATCTGGAAGAAGAGATATTAACCGAGTTAGAAGGGCAGAGAAACTTTAAAAGCGGACCTCTATATTGGTTAATAGCTCTTATTGCATTCAGCTGGTCGGTTTATCAGCTTTATGTAAGTTATTTTCCGGTTAACTCTACAATTGTAAGAAGTATACACCTTGCATTTGCCATAGTGCTTGCATTTTTAATTTATCCGGTTGCCAAGAAGCCTAAATTTCTTAAAAATATACAGTGGTGGGACTGGATTCTGGCAATAGTAGGTGGACTTGGTGCCGCATATATCGCAATAGATTATGTTGGACTTTCTAACCGTCCGGGAGATTATCTTTTTAGAGATATCGCAATCGGTGTGGTGTTTATGATTATTCTTCTTGAAGCCGGAAGAAGGGTAATAGGGATTGCTTTAAGTATTGTGGCAATCGTGTTTTTACTTTATGATAAATTCGGACAATATTTGCCTGAGCTGATTTCGCATAAAGGGGCTTCGATTGAAAAGATTATGGCTCAGATGTATCTGACGACTGAAGGTATTTACGGTGTACCTTTAGGAGTTTCTGCCGGGTTTGTATTCTTATTTGTACTGTTCGGTGCACTTCTTGAAAGAGCTGGAGCCGGGGAGTATTTTATAAAACTTGCTTACGCCATGCTTGGTAAATATTCAGGCGGTCCCGCAAAAGCGAGTGTTGTTGCAAGCGGACTTACAGGAATTATCAGCGGAAGTTCAACCGCAAACGTTGTAACTACAGGTGTGTTTACAATTCCTCTTATGAAAAAAGCCGGATTTCCTCCTGAAAAAGCGGCAGCTGTAGAGGTTGCGGCATCAACCAACGGTCAGCTTATGCCTCCTGTAATGGGTGCGGCTGCATTTATTATTGCGGAATTTTTGGGGCTTGCATATACGGATGTTATTATTGCCGCGGCAATTCCTGCAATTGTAAGTTACCTCGGGCTTTTATATATCGTGCATCTTGAGAGTAAAAAACTCGGACTCAAAGGAGAAGATCCTAAAAACCTGCCTCCGAAACTCAAGACGTTTATAAGCGGTCTTCATTATCTTATTCCTGTGATTTATTTAATGTATGTACTGATTGTGCTTAGACAGTCTGCACAGATGGCGGCGTTTAGTGCGATTTGGCTACTTATGGTTATTATGGTTATTCAATATCCTTTTTATGCACTTTTTATTGCTAAAAGAAAATTGATAAAAGAAGACTTTACACAAGGGTTTATAGATATTTTCCACGGTATGGTTGCAGGTGCGAGAAATATGGTTCCTATTGCTTTGGCTACCGCACTTGCCGGTATTGTTGTAGGTAGTATTACGCTTACAGGGATAGGACAGGTACTTCTTGATGTAATCGACACACTATCAAATGGGAATATCTTAATAGTATTGCTTTTAACTGCATTAATATCGTTAATTTTAGGAATGGGGCTACCTACAACGGCTAACTATATCGTTGTTGCGTCTTTAACTGCTCCTGTTATGCTTCAGCTCGCTCAGGATAACGGATTTATTATTCCTGCAATTGCAGCGCATCTGTTTGTGTTTTATTTCGGTATCTTAGCCGATGATACACCTCCAGTGGGTATTGCGGCTTATGCAGCGGCAGGTATTGCGAAATCAGATCCGATAAAAACGGGTCTTCAGGGGTTTGCATATGATATCAGAACGGCAATTTTACCGTTTATGTTCTTTTTTAATATGGAAATGCTTTTAATCAGCGGAGTAAACGAATGGGATTACAATGAATTTACTTTTATAAGCGATCCGTTTAAAATAGCACTAATATTTGTAACTGCCATGCTTGGTATGTTTAGTTTCTCTTCCGCAACACAGGGGTATTTTATTAAACATACGAATATCATTCAAAGACTTCTTTTCTTAGCGGCGGTACCGTTATTTATGCTTCCTAACTTAATGGTTGAATATTTAAAACTTCCTAATGAGTACGTATCATATGCAATAGGCTTTGCAATCTGGGCGGTTATTTACTTCTGGCAAAAAGCTCAAAAAGACTAACCCCTTCTTTTTGTTTACTTTTCATTAACTTTAATATATTATTATTTTATAAATTATCTAAGGAGTGCCGATGCTACTGAATGAAATGATTATTGATGAAAACAATATGGCATTTATACCTTCTCTTGGGACATCATATCAATTAAACAATACTGCAAAAGAAATTATCGACCTGTTGAAGCAGGGTAAAACGAAAGATGAAATTGTAAAAATAATTGCGGAAAAAACCGGAGCCAGCTGGAGAGATGTATATGTTGATGTCGAGGATTTCTTTCAAAAACTTAAAGTTTATGGACTTATTTTATGAAAATAGCAATAAGCGGGCTTAATAACACTGACAATCCGGCTCCGGGGATTCCTGTTGCCAAAAGTTTGATGGATGAACATTCTTTAATCGGACTCAGTTATGATCCTAATGAACCAGGAATATATCAGGGGCTTTTTGAGAAGATCTATTTAATGCCTTATCCGAGTTTAGGATATGAAGAATTTAAAAAAAGAATTACTGAAATAAAGCAAAAATCTGATATTGACGTAGCGATTCCGAATTTGGATGCTGAACTGCCTTTATATATCAAGTATCAAAAAGAGATTGAAAAACTCGGAATCAAAACTTATCTGCCAAGCCTTGAATGTTTTGAAATGAGGGATAAAAGTAAATTGCCTGAATTTGCCAAAACTCTTGGTGTTAAACATCCGAAAACAATTGAGGTTGTTTCACTCGATGATTTGATTAAAGCAACAAAAGATCTTGGTTTTCCGGTGATGGTTAAAGGAAATTATTATAAAGCCTACAAGGCGTATAATCTTGATGAAGCAATAGATTATTTTTATAAAATTTCAAACGAATGGGGTTTTCCTTTACTTGTGCAGGAAGTAATCAGTGGTAATGAAATCAACTTTGTCGGTATTGGTAACGGTGAAAAGCTGATAGCAGGTGTGGGTATTAAAAAACTCACCACTACAGAGCTTGGAAAAGTTTGGAGCGCGATAAGCATAAAAAATGATTCACTTTTTAACGCAAGTAAAAAGTTCGTAGAAACTCTCGGATGGAGAGGAGCGTTTGAGTTTGAAGCGATGAGTGACGGCAAAGATTTGTATTTAATTGAAATTAATCCGAGGTTTCCTGCATGGGTTTATTTTGCGACAATGCTTGGGATTAATTTACCTAAAATTATGATTGATTTAATCAACGGAAAAAAAGTAAAAGAAAATTTTGAATATCCGGTAGAAAAAATGTATGTCAGATATGTTGAGGAAACTGTGGCAGATTTTAATAAATTTTCGGCACTAATATCAAAAAAAGAAATTTAAGGAGAGGGAATGTACGAAAAACCTACAATAAACAGAGTTGACTTTGCAATGGCGAGCAAATACGGAAGTCCTCTTAAAACTCAGAAAATCAGAAGTGAAATAGATAATGTAAACGTTCATGATTTGATCAAAAAGTACGGATCGCCTCTTTTTGTATTCAGTGAAAGAATTATAGAAGAAAAATATCATGAATTTAAAAACGCATTTGTAAGCAGATACCCGGAAGTTGAATTTTGGTGGAGCTATAAAACAAACTACCTGGATGCTATCTGTAAAATTTATCATAAATTAGGAAGTAAAGCGGAAGTTGTAAGCGAATTTGAATATGAAAAAGCAAGAAGACTCGGGATCGAAGGTAAAAATATAATTTTCAATGGTCCGTATAAACCAAAAGAAGCTCTTAAAAAAGCTGTGCAGGAAGGTGCTAAGATTCATATTGACCACTGGTATGAAATTAACGATCTTGAAGAAATTGCAGAGGAGCTTGGTGTTGAAATTCCTGTTGCAATCAGATGTAATATGGATACGGGGGTATACCCTCAGTGGAGCAGATTCGGTTTTAATATCGATAACGGTGAAGCATATGATGCAGTCAAAAGAATTTATGAAGGTAAAAAACTGTATTTAACAGGATTACATTCTCACATTGGTACATTTATGCTAAGCGCCAATGCTTATGCAATGGAAACAAAAAAACTTGTAGAACTTAAAAACAGAGTTGAAAAAGATTTCGGATATGAAATTGAATACATAGATATCGGTGGTGGATTTGCTTCTAAAAACAGACTAAAAGGCGTATATCAGGCTCCTGAAGTAATCGTACCGAGTCCGGATGAATATGCTGAAGCTATTACAAATGCGATTTTTGAAACAAACAAAGGAAAACTTCCTAAACTTTTCCTTGAAACCGGAAGAGCGCTAATTGATGAAGCAGGGTTTTTGCTCACAAGTGTTTTTGCATCTAAAAGAATGCCGGACGGTAAAAAAAGCTATATCGTAGATGCCGGAGTGAATCTGTTATATACCGCATTTTGGTATAACTTTGAAATAGCTCTTGATCAAAGATATGAAGGTTTAAACGAGCCTTCTCAGGTTAATGGACCACTTTGTATGAATATTGACGTTATTGCCGAAAATATAATGCTTCCGCCACTAAAAAGAGGAAGTGTTCTTAGTATTTGGCCTGTAGGTGCATATAATGTGACTCAGTCAATGCAATTTATCAGATACAGACCGAGAATAGTACTGATAGACAAAAACTCTAATACGCATTTAATTAAAGAAGCGGACGATTTGGATTATGTTGTCGAAAAAGAGATTATTCCGGATTATTTAAAATAAGGTTGAAAATTGCATAAACTTAAGTTTATATTCAAGCCTTATATTTCCATTCTCTTTTTAAGGGATGTCAAAGCGGGAGTTGTTCTTTTTTTTCTCTCGTTTTTATTACCGAGTGTAGGGGTGCTGGGAATTGTGGGAATATTGGCCACAGTACTTTTCGCTGAATTTATTAATGTAAGGGAAGAATATTTAAAATACGGATTTTATCTTTACAACTCTTTACTCGTAGGTATGGGGGTAGGGTATTTTTTTGATGTTACGTTTGTTACAGTTTTACTTACGGTAATGCTTTCTGTTTTTACTTTTTTAGTATCATTCAGTCTTAATAAGGTATTTATAAAATATTCTTTACCGCTTCTTTCACTGCCGTTTGCATTTGTGAGTATGATTTTTTATCTTGCAAGTTTAAAATATACGGGATTACTAAGCAATATTCTTTACAGAAAAGCACTATTTGATTTGAGTTTGCCGTTTGACGCCTTTTTTAAATCAATGGGAACAATATTCTTTTTACCGTATACATTTGCAGGTATTATTATTTCTATGGTTATTTTGTTTTACTCAAGAATTCTTTTTTTGCTTGCTTTTATCGGATTTTGGGTTGGTGTGTGGTTTCACTCTTTTTTTATACCCTTTAATCAGTCCCTGAATTCGCCGTATAACTTTAATTTTATTTTGATTTCAATGGCTTTAGGCGGTGTGTTTTTAATTCCCAACATAAAAAATTTCATTCTTGCTTTTTTGGCAGTTTTTTTATCAGTTGTACTTATAGATGCTATGGAAGTGTTTTTTAATATATATGCTCTTCCGGTATATACGCTGCCGTTTAATATAATGACACTTCTTTTTATCATGATTTTATTTAGTATGGGGTATGTTTATTTTAATTACAATATTAAGGGCACACCGGAAAAATCACTGCTTTCGTTTTTAAGTACTTATTTCAGATTCGGAGGCAGTGATATAAAAATTAATCTTCCTTTTACCGGAAAATGGAGCGTATACCAGGAATTTGACGGCGAATGGACTCACAAAGGCAAGTGGAAGTACGCATACGATTTCGTAATAACCCAAAACGGTAAAACATATCAAAACGACGGACTTTTTTTAGAAGATTATTATGCATTCGGGAAGCCGGTAGCCGCACCTGTTAACGGATATGTTGTTGCTTTCAGGGATGATTTGCCTGATAATTTTATCGGTAATGTTGACAGAGCCAATAACTGGGGTAATTATATAATTATAAAAAGTGATTACGGTTATTATGTTGAAATATCGCATTTAATGCATGATTCTGTTAATGTAAAAGTTGGAGATTACGTAAAAGTAGGAGATATTATCGCCAAATGTGGAAACAGCGGTTATTCTCCGCAACCCCATATTCATATTCAGGTTCAAAAATACGGAGTACTTGGGAGTGAGACTTTACCGTTTAAGTTTATTGATTATATAAAAGATGACACTCTTTATTATTATTCACTACCTAAAAAAAATGAAGAGATCGAATCAACGGTAATAGATAAAGCAATGAAACTGAGGCTTAGTTTTATACTGGATGAAGTATATAAATATGAAATTATCAAAAACAATAAAAACATCGGGGAAATGGATATTGTAGTCAAAATGAACGACAAAGGTGAATTTTATTTTTATGACGGCTCCAATAAACTTTATTTCTATACTGATGACAAACTCTTTTATTTTTACGAATATGAAGGTAAAGAGAGTTTCTTAAAAGAAATTTTTAAAGTCAGTTCTAAAATTCCTTTGATTAATAAAGATGTAAAATATAAAGATGTTTTACCGCCTCAGTTTAAATACGGTTTATTAAAAAGGGTTATTATTGAGCTGTTGTTGCCTTTTAATTATAAACTTTTTATAAATAATGTAAATTATGAAAAAAATGCGTTATCGATAAAATCCGAATATGGGGAAGTTGTTTTTTCATTTTATGAAAAAGGATTTGATAAAATAAAAATAGGTGATATCTATTTAAGGAGGGTATATGAAAAAAATAATAATAGTGCTTAGTCTGTTTGTTTCACTGTTTGGAATGGATATTAAAAAGGCTTATTACGAGTCTTATAATTACGAAAAAATGGGTGATTATAAAGATGCAATTAAAGTACTGATCCCGGTGTATAATGAATATCCAAACGGATATACGTTAAATCTGAGACTCGGATGGCTTTTTTATTTGAGTAAAAAGTATCAAAACGCACTTGACCATTATAAAAAAGCGTCTTTAGTAGCACCGTATTCTATTGAAGCGAAACTCGGAATCATGAGAACATATCTCGCAGCCGGAGATTATGACAATGCTTTGAAAGTCGGAGATGTCATTTTAAAAATTGATTATTACAACTTTTACGGCAATTATTATGATGTTGTGGCGTTAATTGCCAAAAAGCAATATGATACCGCACTTAAACTTACTGACAAAATGCTTAGTTTATATCCTACAAGTGTATTATATCTTGTAGAACTTGGAAAAATATATTATGTTAAAGACAAAAATAAAGCTAAAAAAATATTTGAAGACGTTTTAATTTTAGATCCTAACAATATTGTGGCAAAAGAGTATTTGAACAGATGAGAATATTGTGTTTCAGTGACTTTCATATAGAGTTTAATAAATTTGATTTTACATACGTGTATGATGAAAATGATTTTTATGAAAAGATTTTAAATAAAAAATATGATGTAGTTATTGTTTCTTTTAATTATTTTCCTCAGTTTTTGGAAATTAAACAGTTTGTAAATTCATATACTCTTTTTGTCAATGATTATTGTGATTCGTTTATATACAAAAAAGTTTTGGAAGTTGCGGATTTTTGTTATAGATATGATGAAATGGAGAAGTTGTATTACAGATTGGAATATTTACAAAAAAAACTTTTGAAAACAAAAGCATCTGTTTATAAATCCGGTGATCTGTTGTATAATTTTAATACAAACGAACTTTATAAAAATTCCAAGCCTGTAAAATTAAGCAGTGCGGAAAAAGAACTTTTAAGAACATTGATTAAACACAGAAACACTTATCTCTCAAAAGAAGATATTTTAATGGAATGTGACAATATAGAAAGTGAATCTTCAATAAAAGTTTTGATATCGCATTTACGTAAACTCGGACTAAATATTGAAAATCAAAAAAACATGGGTTATAAATTAAAGGATGAATAGATGAAAAAAGCAATGTTGGTGTTAGTATCGGCTATATCATATTTATCGGCAGTAACGATAGTGCCTTATTATGTAAACGTTAATTACAGTAAAGACACTAATAAAAAAAATGCCGATATATTCGGGGTATATTTATCAAAATATAAAAACAGCTATAAATTCGAACTTGATTATGAGTATCTACAGTTAAATTATAAAGATTCACCGGAATATATACAAAACGATCTTACTTTTTTATTAAATTATTTTTTTAAACAGCATTATAAAATAAGTTTAGGCATACATAATATTTTTTCAAGTAATCCAGAAACAATTACAAAGTATAAGCCTTCTACAAACCCGATGCTGCCAAGTACAACAATAACAGAAACAGTCTATAAAAACTCATATGATTATGTTTTTGCGGCTTCATTTAATTATTATGAGTATTTAAAATACGATTATGGTTCTGATTTCTTTTATTCGGTATATGATAATACCGATGTATATCAAATCACTCCGTTTTATGGTATAAGTTTTGGTAATTATTATTCCAAAATAGGCTCTTTTTATGCGAAAGCAAAAGTTAATTTAATAAAAATAACTAAAAATGTCACTCCTAAATCGTTTTATGTAAATTATGACTTTCAATTGAAAAACTATAACAAATCATGGACAACTTCACTTGATGTCAGTTTTGGAAAATCAGCTTATAAAGTTTCTAAAAGCGGTTTTGTTGTATATAACTTGGGTGAAGAGTATAAAAACAGCTATTCTTTGAGTGTTTCAAAAGCAATAACTCCAAAAGATAGCATCTCGGGAAGTATATCATGCACTCAATTTGAAGAAACCAAGGGATATGAGGCTTCTTCAACAGCTGTTTTATTTACATATACAAGAATGTTTTAAAACAGATCTTTTAATATTTCGAATCTGTTTGCAGTCATAATATGAATTTTAGGATGAGTTTTAAGAAGACTGTAAAGCAGTTTTCTACTTAAATCCATTCCTACCTTGTATTCTTCATCTTCTCCGATTTTATGTGCTTTAATAAGTTTTTCAATCCATTCTTCCGGTACATATATGCCGGGTACGTGAGCATGTAAAAACTGTGCGGTTTTTAATTTGGTAATAGGAAAGAAACCTAAAATGATTTCACTCTCTTTTCTCTCATCGTCAAATTCTGCAGTAATTTTATTTTTAATTTCTATTAGTCTATTTGCGATTTCAATGTCATAAACAGGCTGGGTTATGATTCCTACAGCATAGTTTTGAATTTTTTTATATATCTTTTTTTCTATTGTCGTGAAATTTTTAGCATATGAGTTACTTACGGCAAAAGGAGTTATGGGTTTTGGTTTGATTTTAAACTCTTTACCCGCATAATCCATTCCGTTATTAAATGCTCTTATTATTTCCAGAAGAAGTATGCTGCTTCCTTCCACAACCGCCTTTGCTTTTGGCTGGTCTGACATATTTGCGGGATCGCCTGTCAGGGCAAGAATATGAGTTACACCTAAATCATTGGCTCCTAAAAGGTCGCTTTGAAGGGCTATTTTGTTTCTGTCCCTCATGCTCATGGTTGCTATTACCGGTTTTTTAAATTTTTCCTGAAGTTTATATGCTGCTATAATAGAATTGTATTTCAGTTTGCTCAAAGGACAGTCTGTAGTTGAAAAACCGTCAATATATTTTAAGGCTCCGCTTTTTTCTATTTTATCTATCATTAAATCTACGGTAGGAAGTTTAGGCGGAGTTGTTTCAAGTGTAATATATCTTCCTTTTAATTTTTCTTTTAACATTTATGTCCCTTTGTTAAATTATTACGAAATGATATAATAAAAACTAAAAAATAGGAATATAATGAAAGTTAAAGGCAACTTTTGGCTTGAAAAAAACGGAAAAAGTTTTTTGGGAAGAGGAAGGATTGAACTTCTGAAAAAAATAGACAGATACGGCTCAATATCAAAAGCCGCAAAAGAGATGAAAATGAGTTACAAAGCTGCCTGGGATGCAATAGATATTATTAACAAACTTTCAAAATATGATGTCGTTGAAAAAAACAGCGGTGGAAAAGGCGGCGGAGGTACGAAATTAACTGAATACGGTAAAAAACTGATAGCTGTATACGAAAAAGCGCAAACAGAGTTCGAAAACGCTTTGAATGCTATAGAAAAGCAAATTAAAAAGAGTATATAATTTGCTAAAATTACGCAAAAAGGTTTGTAATGATTTTAATGATAGACAATTATGACAGTTTTACATATAATATAGTCCAGTACTGCCTCGAACTTGGTGCAAACCTGAAAGTAATAAGAAATGACGAAATGAGTGTTGATGAAATAAAAGAATTAAATCCGGAAAAAATAATTATTTCCCCCGGTCCTTCAACACCTAAAGAAGCGGGTGTCAGTGTTGATGTGATTAAAAATATTCAAAAACCGATTCTTGGAGTTTGTCTTGGACATCAGTCCATTGCATATGCTTTCGGAGGTGAAATTGTAAAGGCAAAAAATCTAATGCACGGTAAAACATCCGATATTGAAATAACGATAAAAGATGATATATTTAAAGACTTGCCAAATAAATTCAGGGTAACAAGATATCATTCCTTGGTGGCAAACCCGGATAAACTTCCTGAGTGTATTATTCCCACATCATTTTCTCTTGATGACAATGAGATTATGTCTTTAAGAGTTAAAGATAAACCGATATACGGTGTACAGTTTCATCCTGAGTCGATTATGAGTGAATACGGGAAAGAAATTATTAATAACTTCTTAAAATTATGAAAAAAGTCATTCTACTATCTTCGGTTTTTTATCTTTTTTTATTCTGGTACGGAGTAAATTTTCTTTCTTATTCTTTAATAGATGTTAGAAGCATTGAACATTTTAAAATCCTCGGTTTTATTTTAGACTTTTCATATGCGCTATTTGGCAAAAACGACTTTGCTCTTCGTTTGCCCGGGATACTTACCGGTTTTATAAGTGTTTTGCTTTTTTATAAATTAACGCAATTTTATTTAAAAAAGGATAAAGACAGATTTTTCGCTTTTGTTATTTTTATGCTTATACCAGGTATGATTATTTCATCTTTAATTGTAAACAAGTCTGTTTATATTATTTTTTTAACTCTGCTTTTTGTATATCTCTATAACATTAAAAAGATCTATGCATATTTGCTTCTTGCGTTTTATGTGTTTCTTGATTACAGTTTTATTTCTTTATATTTTGCATTGATATTTTATGCGATTTATAAAAAAGACAATTTACTTTTAATACTTGCACTGGCTTTTCTTGCAATAAACGCAAATTACTTCAATTATAAGATTGGAGGGAAACCAAAAGGACATTTTTTAGATCTTTTCGGTACGTATTTTTTAATCTTTTCACCGTTTGTATTTATATATTTTTTATTTTCAATATATAAAGGTTTTTTTGACAAGAAAAGGGATATAATATTTTTTATTGCATTTTTTACATTTATAATTTCAATTATTTTATCATTCAGACAGAGAATAAAAATTGATGATTATGCTCCTTATACGCTAATCTATGTAGTATATATGGTTAAGTACTATCTTAATTCATACAGAGTTAGGCTTCCGCAGTTTAGGAAACTGTATAAAACGATGTTTGTTGTTTTATTAGGATCACTTTTAATCTTTGATGTTGCACTGTTTTTAAACAGATACACACCTGCAAAGAAATTAAGCAACAGTTATTATTTTATAAAACCTCTTGTAAAAACTTTAAGACAACACAAT
>Ga0256843_1001934_pt1 | contig 15638 bp, 14 predicted proteins | sample AlvinellametaG_FD_191572 | JGI IMG/M metagenome (GOLD analysis project Ga0256843, IMG submission 191572) | Pompeii worm associated microbial communities from hydrothermal vent at the East Pacific Rise, Pacific Ocean - Alvinella | ecosystem: Host-associated > Annelida > Integument > Unclassified ... | reverse complement strand
CTGTGTCTCAACGGACAAAGCAGCCAACCCAGTGAACATGATGGGAGCGAGTAAGCGCATTATGGAGATGTTTGTACATAGAAAATCTCTTGATATTGAGGTCTCAATGGCGCGTTTTGCCAATGTCGCCTTTAGTGATGGCAGTCTGCTGCACAGCTTTAATATGCGCCTTGAAAAACACCAACCCATAGTAGCACCAAACGATGTCAAACGCTACTTTGTCACACCCAAAGAGAGTGGAGAGTTATGTCTTATGAGTGCCATCTTTGGAGAGAACCGTGACATCTTCTTTCCCAAGCTCTCAGAGGAGCTGCACCTTATCTCTTTTGCCGATATTGCTGTAAAATATCTCAAAGAAAAAGGGTATGAACCTTACCTTTGTGCAAGTGAAGATGAGGCAAGAGAGAAGGTAAAAACCCTGCCAAGTGAGGGCAAATGGCCCTGCCTCTTTACCAAGAGTGACACAACGGGAGAGAAGGACTTCGAGGAGTTCTTTACAGAGAATGAAACGCTTGATATGGAGCGGTTTGTAAACCTTGGCATCATCAAAAACGATCTTGATTTTGATGCACAGAAACTTGCAGCCTTTGAAACGAAGATGGCTGAATACAAAGAGCGCCTCGCATGGAGCAAAGAGGATATTGTCGAGGAGTTTTTCAAGCTCATTCCAAACTTTGCGTATGAAGATAAGAAAAAATATTTAGACGGGAAAATGTGATGCAAATCATTACAGACTTCATTCACAGACTCTACAAGAGAGATGATTTTATAGCACTGCATGAACCCCGATTTGTTGGTAACGAGAAAAAGTACCTGAGTGAATGCATCGACTCTACCTTTGTCTCAAGTGTCGGCAAATTTGTCGATAGATTTGAAGCAGAGTTTGCCGCGTATGTCGGCAGTAAATATGCCATAGCCTGTGTAAACGGTACAGCAGCACTACATGCAGCCTTGCATGTAGCAGGGGTGCGTGAGGGAGATGAAGTGCTCACGCAGGCTCTGAGCTTTGTAGCAACGAGTAATGCCATTAGCTATTGCGGTGCCAAACCGCTGTTTTTAGATGTAAATAGTAAAACTCTGGGTCTCTCAGCTGAGGCACTGAAGCGCTTTTTAGAGCAACATTGTGAAGTAGTTGATGGTGTATGTAAAAATAAGTTCTCAAATAAAACTATCAAAGCCTGTGTACCGATGCACACTTTTGGACACCCTTGTGAGATTGATGCCATTGCCAAACTCTGCAGAGAATGGCATATCACTTTGGTCGAAGACAGTGCCGAGAGTCTTGGAAGCAGTTACAAAAACAAGCATACAGGTACTTTTGGTGCAATGGGAGTCTTTAGCTTTAACGGCAACAAGGTTATCACATCAGGTGGCGGCGGCGTTGTTGTCACTGATGATGCCACGCTTGCCAAAGAGCTCAAACATATCACTACAACGGCTAAAGTGCCGCACAATTGGGAGTATGTGCATAATGAAGTAGGCTTTAACTATCGACTTCCCAACATCAATGCCGCTCTTTTGGTAGCACAGATGGAGCAGCTTGAGAGATTTTTAGCAGATAAGCGTGCGATTGCAGCAGAGTATGAAACATTTTTTAAAGATTTTGACGATATAGCATTTATAAAAGAGCCAAAAGATGCAAAGAGTAACTACTGGCTCAATGCAATCATCTTAAAAGACAAAAGTACAAGAGATGCATTTTTGGAGTACAGTAATGCTCACGGAGTGATGAGTCGTCCTGTATGGCGTCTTTTAAGTGAGCTTGAGATGTTTGCAGAGTGTTACAATGACGGCTTAGAAAACTCAAAATATCTTCAAGAGCGAGTGGTCAATATTCCAAGTGGTGTGAGAGTTTAAATGAATAATCAATTTATCTTAATGTATCATAGTATAGATAGCCCAAACCAACCTGCTGTTACTGGTAGTTTTCCAATAAGTATGCAGCAGTTTACTCAACATATTATGAAATTACGTGATAAAGGATATGAATTTGATTTTATCTCTAATCTTCATCAAAAAAAAGATAAAAAGAAAAAATATATTTATATAACAGGTGATGATGGTACTATTGATTGGACTAGAAATGTATTACCATGGTGCGAAGATCAGAAGATACCGACACATACAGGTATTATAACAGGTCCATTCGAAGAAAAACCATTGTATCCTTTGGCTCATATTATTCAAGTAATATTGAAAACACGAAAAAAAAGTGAACTTGAAAATTTGTCACAAAGATTAAAAAAATCTTTAACTCTTGCACAGCTAAGTTATATTAATAAAATCTATGCTTATGAAATAATAGAGTATCGTAAAATTATCAAAGGGGCTTTTAATCTTATTTTAGAGCAACATGAGTCATATAGTATTTTAGGAGAACTCAAACCTAATGAATTATCTTTAATTAAGCAAAGGTTTGAAAAGCTAGAGTACTATAAAAAATTTCATTTCGCAGAGATAGGTGTACATACAAAAAGTCATTGGGCACTTGGAAAAGATGTATTATCTTATATAAATAATGAAATCAGTCCATCTTACAATCTATTACTCAAATACAACCTTACACCTACGAAATATTTTGTATCTCCGATGAAACCAAGATATGGAGCTTCACTAAAAGATTTGAAAGAGGAGCTTCTTTATCTTGGATATAAGGGTATATTAGATTCAAATCATGGGGTTTGGGACCAGCAAGATTTTATTATTCCAAGGATTGATGCTAAAAATGTAGAGGAGTTTTTTCAATTATGAAATCCAATATTATAGAACTTTTTCAAGAAAATGTAATGGCATACCCAAATAAAACAGCCGTCATCTTTAATGAAAAAAAATATTCATATATGCAACTGCATAATGATGTAAAAAAATACTGTATTTATCTGAAATCAAATGGTATAAAAGAGGGTTCACATCTTATTTTGTTACTAGAGAACTCTTATGAATATATTGTTTTAATGTTAAGTGTAGCTAATTTAGGTGCAGTAATGATTCCTCTAAGTCCAACAACTAAAATAGAAACATTAAAAAAATCCATACAAACAACTGATACATCCTTTATTCTTTTAAAAAGTAAACAAATACAAGCACTAAAAGTACTTCAAAACATAGTTTTAATAATTGATATTGACGATATTTCGGATAAGGTTAATGCAATAAGTTATGAATTAAATAGACCTACAGTTTCGCCACAGGCAGACTATATACTTACAATGACTTCAGGATCGACAGGAGATCCAAAACCTATAGTCTTTACACAGGAAACAAAGATAAAAAGAGCTCTACTTGCTGCAAAAGATCTTTATCATCTTGATGATAATGATATTATTATCACAGCATCTCCTCTATATCATTCAATGGGGCAAAGATTAGTTTTACTACCTTTACTTATTGGAGCAACTTCTGTTTTATTGAAAAAGTTTCATCATCAAAGATGGATAGAACATGTACAAAAGTATAAAGTAACATTTACCATTGCAATAGCTTCTCATTTAAATATTTTAGTGGATAAACTAGAGACCAATAGGATAAACTCTTTAAGAACACTTGTTTCATCTTCTGCCCCTTTATCAATTGACATAAAACAAAAACTTATACACAGATTAGCTTGTGAATTACATGAATGCTATGGTGCAAGTGAAGTTGGAATTGTTACAAATTTGGATTTCAAGAAATCTAGTAAATATGTTCAAAGTGTTGGCAAAGCTTTGGATTTTGTTGATCTGAAAATTGTAGATGAAGAACACAAAGAGGTTTCTACTGGTACTGTTGGTGAAATAATTGCCAAGAGTCCAACGAGCTTTTCTCGATACTATAAAAATCCTCAAAAAACTAAAGAGAGTGTAATAGATGGATATTTTTATACGGGTGATCTAGGTTATTTAGATATTGATGGGTATCTTTATTTTAATGGAAGAAAAAAAGATATTATAATTGTTGGAGGAACTAATGTTTATCCAATTGATATTGAAAATGTGATTAGTAAAATTGATGGTATAAAAGAAGTTGCTGTTATAGGAGTTGAAGATAACTATTTTGGGGAGATCATTGTTGCAGTTTTAGTGATTGAAAAAGAGAAATTTAATGTAACAAATGTCAAAGTAGCCTGCCTTAGAAATTTAACTGATTACCAGCAGCCTATGCAGTACCTTATTGTTGAAGAATTACCAAAAAATGCACTAGGAAAAGTGATGAAACATAAACTGAAAGAAGAAGTTAGTAATCAGGTATCTACTAGTTTAGTAAGGATGTTTAAATGAAAGTGGCAATATACGGAGCTGGTATATATGGAAAAGCATTTTTTAAAGCTCTTCAATCCAATAAAATTAAAGTAGATATGTTTATCGATCAGTTTACTGATAAAAGATATCTTGATGGAGTACCAATATATAGAATAGAAGAGGTACGTAATAAAAATATAAAAGTTTATATTGCTACATCGTTAAATAACAATGAAGAAATTCCTACCATTCTAAAAAAAAACAACTACACAAATATAAGTAGTTTTAAACAAAGTTTATGTGAGATTGATAATGTATTATCCTTTTTAATGAAAACAAACATTTTGTGGATGAGAGAAAAGAATGTTGTTAATAAGTATGATGTAAAGAAATTTTATCATTTACTCAAAGATGAGAAAAGTAAAAAAATTTTAGACATGATTATTGCTTTTCGAGAAACATTAGATATGAAATATTATGTAGTTCCAGATGACTCTTCTACACAATATCTTCCTTCTGATATTCCAATTTTTCAATCTATAAATACTCTCAACTTAATCGATTGTGGAGCTTTTGTTGGTGATACTGTGCATTCTTTTATCTCTTTAACACAACAGCATAATATAAAAGTGGATACTATCATTTCTTTTGAAGCTGATAGTAAAAATATTGAAAAGCTAAATCAAGAAATTCAACATCAAAAAAAACTTGCTCCTTCAACAAACTTTATAGTATATCCTGCCGGAGTTTGGAGCAAAAATAAATTCCTTCATTTTTCAAATGATGGAGATAGCGCTAGTAAAATTCTAGGTGTTGCAAATGAAACGACTATATCTATTCCAGTTTTTAGTTTAGATTCTACTGTTAAAAATATGAACATTAATTATATAAAAATGGATATTGAAGGTGCAGAATTAAAAGCCTTAGAAGGGGCTAAAGAAATTATTCGTCAACAATCTCCGATATTAGCTATATGTTTATACCATCATCCCTCTCACTTGTGGAAAATACCATTACTTATTAATAAGATGAATCCAAACTATGATATGTATATACGGGTTTATGGTCATCTAGGTTTAGAAACTGTACTTTACTGTGTACCAAAAGGATATAATAATGTTTAAATTAGCTTTTATCGGAGGAAGCATAGATTCTATTGCAGGGTATCCGCATTTCATTGCTTCTCAAATGGATAAACGATTTGAAGTGATAGCTGGAGCATTTAGTACACAAAAAGATATAAATGAACAAACAGCTAAAACATGGAAAGTGAAACGATTATATAATCACTGGAAAGAGTTAATAAAATATGAAAAAAATTCTATTGATGCTGTAGTAGTTTTAACTCCTACTCCTTTGCATTTTGAAATAATCCTTGAGCTATTACAAGCCAACATACCTATAATTTGTGAAAAACCATTGGTTAGTTCACTAAAAGAGGTAGAAATATTGAACGATATTTACGATAAGAACAAACATTTTCTTGTAATAACTAATAATTATAGTGGTTATCCTATGGTGCGTGAGCTTCAATATAAAATAGCTCAAAAAGAGTTTGGGGATATTTTACAAATAAGATTAAAGATGCCGCAGGAAAGCTTTTTAAGACCTCCAAAAAGTGTTAAATACCCTCAAAAATGGCGACTTCAAGATGGGTTTATTCCTATGATCAGTCTTGATCTTGGAACACATCTGCATCATTTGGCATATTTTCTTTTGCAACAAGAACCAAAAAGTGTTATAGCTACCTATAAGTCATTTTCTCAATATGGTGTTGTTGATGATGTAAATATGATGTTACAATATGATAACAATATGGAAGGAAATATGTGGCTTAGCAAAACTGCTCTTGGTAATAGAAATGGTTTACATATAGAAGTATATGGTACAAAAGCAAGTGCGTTGTGGCATCAAGAAAACCCAGAAAAGTTAGAGTGTTCATATAATAATGGAAAGAAAGTCATAATTGACAGAGGTAGTGATATAGAGATGTTGCCAAATCCACTTTATAGTAGAATGACCCCGGGGCATCCTGCTGGATTTATTGAAAGTTTTGCAAATCTTTATAATGATATTGCCAATGCTTTAGAGCAGTTTAAAGCAAAAAAAGAGTATCTCAATCATTATGTATACGGATTAGAGCATGCTTATAATGGCTTAACACTGTTACATAAAACAACTATCTCACACAAGGAAAAGAAATGGATAAATATATAGAGTTTTTAACTAATTATATTGCTGAAATGAATGATATTGATAAAGAGGGAATAGATATAAATTCTGATATTTTTCAAAATTCTTATATTGATTCTATAGGTATCTTTTCTCTTTTAGTTGAAATAGAAGATAAGTTTGGAAAAACACTTGCTTTAGATGATATTGCATCTTTAGATAAATATACACTATATAATATTGCGAAACTTATGGAATAATATAATGTCAATACAAATATATCAAGCAAAATTGGATGAAACTGATGCAATCATGCAATTTATTCATGAGCATTGGAAACAGGGGCATATTCTTTCAAAAAACAAAAAGCTTTTTTTATATGACTTTCAAGACCAAAATAAATTAAACTTGATTATTGCAAAAAAAGAGAATGACATTGTCGGATTTTTTGGTTTTATAAAATATAATAATTCAGAAAATCCAGATATTGCTGGTTCTTTATGGAAAGTACGTGAAGATATTCATGCACCATTTTTAGGTATTCAAATGCGTGAATATTTTAAAAGAACAATAAAACATCGTTTTTTTGCAGCACCTGGTGCAGGTTTGCAAACAAAAGCTATCTATAAAGCAATTAATATGGATTGGCATACAATGGAACAATACTATTTAGCCAATAATCAACTAGATGAGTTTCAGCTTCTTAAAAACCCTCTATTTAATCCCTCTTTCACACCGACAGAAGAGATTTCTCAAATTTATCAAGCAACATCGATTAATGATCTGAAAGGTTATGTTTTTGATACTGAAATTGTTCCTTTAAAAGATTTAAACTATATTAAGAAAAGATTTTTTAAACATCCAATTTATAAATATGATGTTTACTATGTTAAAGTCAAAAATACTATTAAGAATATTTTTGTTTGTAGAGTGGCTAGAGCCAATGAAAGTGCAGCATATAGGATAGTGGACTTCTATGGTAATTTAGATTTTATTAATAATATAACAAGTTTTTTATATCAACTTATTATTAAGAATGGGATAGAATATATAGATTTTATCAACTATGGATATGAACAAGAAAAACTTCTTTCAGCAGGTTTTTCTTTACTTGATTTTACTAATCAAGAAACAATAGTTCCAAATTATTTTGAGCCTTTTGTTCAAATGAATGTACCAATATACTGTGTTTCGGATAAAACAGATAAAATTTTTAGACAGCATAAAGCTGATGGAGATCAAGATAGACCAAATTTTTCTGAGATTGATTTATGAAAAAGAAGATATTATTGATCGGTGGTGGCGGTCATGCAAAGAGTGTCATCGATGTGATAGAGCAAGAAGGAAGGTTTGAAGTAGCTGGCATTATAGAGAAGTTTGTCAGTGAATCAAAGCCCGTTTTGGGGTATGAGCTTATAGGAACAGATGATGAGCTTCCTGCTTTGCGTGAGCACTATGACTATGTCCTTGTAACAGTTGGGCAGATCGAGTCTGCAAAACTGCGCATAAAACTCTACACTCGCCTCAAAGAGCTTGGATTTATGCTCCCCACCATTATCTCTCCACTTGCCTATGTCTCCAAACACGCAACACTTGGTGAGGGAACAGTTGTTATGCACCACGCTCTTGTTAATGCAGGTGCAAAAGTTGGTGCAAACTGCATTATCAATTCTAAAGCCCTTATTGAGCACGACACAGTTGTCGAGGATCACTGCCACATCAGCACAAATGCAATTCTCAATGGTGGCGTGCATGTAGCAGCCCAGAGTTTTGTGGGAAGTGGTGTTGTTACAAAACAAGGGGCTCAACTCTTTGGGTTTATTAAAGCTGGGAGTATTGCTAAATGAACCTTGAGAACTTTAACAGATGGAATGAGATTAAAAAAGAGCAACAACAAAGTTCAAGAGGAAAGTATTTTCGACAAGGTGAGATATGGTTTGTTCATCAAGGACAAAACATAGGTTATGAAGTTTATGGCAAAGGTGAGCGATTTTTACGACCTGTTTTAATATTTAAAAAATTTAATAATCATACATTTTTAGCAATTCCTCTAACATCTAAAATAAAAGATGATGCATATCATGCAAAAATTGATTTCGCAGACAAAACAAGCAGTGCACTACTTTCACAAATAAAAACAATGGATGTAAAAAGGCTGTACTACAAAAAAGGAAAAATAAAACCAAGTTGTTATGATGAGCTAAAAAAGAAGATAGTAGAACTCTATCAATTAACCCCTCAAAAAGAGGGGAGCTGCAATTCTCAAGATGAGAACCAGCAAACTAATGGAGTAATTATATCACAAAACAACAAAAACTCAAAAGTATTCATCATCGCTGAAGCGGGAGTGAACCATAACGGCTCTACAGAACTTGCAAAAAAACTCATTGATGCAGCAAGTGATGCAGGAGCCGATGCTGTAAAGTTTCAAACCTTTAAAGCTGAAAAACTTGTCAGTCGTGATGCCAAAAAAGCAGCCTATCAGCAAGAAAATATGCAAGAGGAGAGTGACTCTCAATTTGCTATGCTTAAAAAACTTGAACTCGATGTTGCAACGCACAAAGAGCTTATAGCCTATGCACAAAGCAAAAATATAATGTTTCTCTCTACCCCTTTTGACTTGGAAAGTATAAAACTTTTAGATGACTTGGGTCTTGAGATATTTAAGATACCAAGCGGAGAGATAACAAACCTTCCTTACCTGCGTGCTATTGCAAAACTGGGTAAAAGAGTAGTTCTCTCAACCGGAATGAGCACAATGGACGAAGTCCGTGAGGCGTTTGAAGTGCTTCTAAACAACGGCACACAAAAAGAGCATATCACCATCTTACATGCAAATACGATGTACCCTACCCCTATGGAAGATGTCAACCTGCGTGCGATGCTTGGCATTCAAAAAGAGCTTGATGTGTCTGTGGGATATAGCGACCATACTTTAGGCATTGAAGTACCCATAGCAGCTGTAGCAATGGGAGCAAGTGTGATAGAGAAGCACTTTACTCTCTCACGCGATATGGAGGGACCTGACCATAAAGCTTCCCTTGAACCCCATGAGCTCAAAGCGATGGTAGGTGCTATAAGAAACATAGAACAAACACTTGGCAGTAGTGAAAAAAAGCCATCTGCAAGTGAAACTCCAAATATCACAGTTGCACGAAAAAGTATTGTTGCTGCACGCAAGATAGCAAAGGGAGAAGTGCTAAGCAAAGAGAACCTTACCGTAAAACGACCAGGCGGAGGAATAAACCCTATGCAATGGGATGAAATACTAGGCAAAGTAGCAACAAAAGAGTATGATGTGGATGCGATGATAGAGGAAGATATATGAAAAAAATAACCATCATTACAGCTACTCGTGCAGAGTATGGACTGCTACAACCTCTTATACAAAAAGTGCAAGAAGACACTTCACTAGAGCTACAACTCATCGTCACTGGAGCACATCTCTCACGCAGTTTTGGACAGACTTATAAAGAGATAGAAAAAGAGTTTGCAATTGATGCAAAAATCCCTCTTGATTTAGAGGAAAATACCCCAATAAGCAACGCTTTGGCAATGGCAAAACTCCAAAGTGAGCTCACGCAGACTTTAGATAAACTCAATCCCGATATCTTAGTGATTTTAGGTGATAGATATGAGATGCTCACAGCTGCTACCGTTGCTATGATGCTACACATCCCAATAGCACATATTCATGGTGGCGAAGTTACAGAAGGTGCACAAGATGATGCCATCCGTCACGCCATTACAAAACTCTCACACCTTCACTTTACAGCGACTGAAGTGTATAAACAAAGAGTTATACAGATGGGGGAGGAACCTTGGAGAGTTACAAATGTAGGAGCCTTGGGAGTTGAGAGTATAAAGAAACTCCAGCTGCTTTCGCAAGAGGCTTTTGAGGAGTCTATCGGAGTCAAACTCAAAGCAAAAAATCTCCTTATCACCTACCACCCTCAAACCCTTGCAACACTAAGCCCACAAGAGCAGTTCAATGAGCTGCTTCAAGCCTTAGAGAGCTTTGATGATACTCTGCTTATCTTTACCAAAGCAAATGCTGATGCAGGTGGAAAAGTGATTAATGAGATGATAGATGATTTTGTAAGCAAACACGCAAATGCCATCGCTTTTACATCACTAGGACAGTTGCGCTACTTTAGTGCCCTAAAGTATGTTGATGGGGTAGTGGGAAACAGTTCCAGTGGTATTTTGGAAGTGCCAAGCTTTAAAAAACCTACTATCAACATAGGTGAACGTCAAAAAGGGCGACTTCACGCTGACTCTATTATAAACACCCCTATTCAAAAAGATGCCATAATTAAAGCTATAAAAAATATCTATACTTCTAATACACAACAAAAACTCAAAAGCTGTTGTAATCCATATGAATCAGAAAATACAAGTAAAACAATTGTAAATATCTTAAAAAATACCGATATAAATACTCTACTAAAGAAAAAATTTTATACGATAAAGGTCTGTGATGAATCAATATAAAGAGATTTTACTTAAAAAAACAGCAACTATCAAAGAAGCTTTAAAAGTGATAGACAAAGGGGCTATGCGTATAGCCATTGTTCTAGATAAGAATGATACAGTTGTAGGAACACTGACTGATGGAGATATCCGCCGCGGTCTTTTAAATGGACTTACACTAGATTCAAGCATAGAAGGTCTTTACTTTAAAGAGCCTACTTTAGCCAATGTAAATGATTCTAAAGAGCTCATTATTCAAAAAGCTATCCGTAAGCAAATCTATCAAATTCCCATTGTAGATGATGCGGGCAAACTTATAAAAATTGAAGAACTTTCACATCTACTAAAAACAAATGCAAAACATAATCGAGTTATCCTTATGGCAGGAGGACTTGGCACACGACTGCACCCTCTCACGCAAAACACCCCAAAACCCCTCTTAAAAGTAGGAAACAAACCTATTTTAGAAACAATTATAGAAAATTTTGCAAAGTATGGATTTATAAACATTACTATTAGCGTTAACTATAAAGCAGAAATGATAAAGAAATATTTTGACGATGGAGCAAAATTTGGTGTAAATATCGACTACATAGAAGAAAACAAAAGAATGGGTACAGCAGGAGCTCTTTCATTGATAAAAGAACGACCTCAAGAGCCTTTTTTTGTAATGAATGCAGACTTACTCACTAATGTCAATTTTGAGCATCTTCTAGATTTTCATCTTATTGAACACTCCGTTGCAACTATGTGTGTACGTGAATACGACTATCAGGTTCCTTATGGTGTAATAGAGACAGAAGGAAGTAATATTATCTCCATAAAAGAGAAACCTGTTCATAAGTTTTTTGTCAATGCAGGTATTTATGTTCTTTCTCCACAAGTATTTGAATACATCCCAAAAGATGAGTTTTACGATATGCCAACACTTTTTGAAGACATCATAAAAGATAAACTAAAATCTATCTCTTTTCCTATTCATGAGTATTGGCTAGATATAGGTCGCATGAGCGATTTTGAACAAGCTCAAAATGAGTATGGTGAGATTTTTTAATGTTAGACGGAAAAACTTTTTTGGCTATTATTCCTGCACGTGGAGGTAGTAAAAGACTCCCTAAAAAAAATATTCTACCGCTTGCAGGAAAACCTTTAATCACATGGACTATAGAAGCTGCTAAAAAAAGCAATTATATTGATGAAATTGTTGTCAGTAGTGATGACGATAAAATTTTAGAAATAGCACAAAATCATTCTCTCAAAACACTCAAACGCACAAAAAAGCTCGCAAGCGATACGGCTACAAGTATAGATGTTGTAAAAAATATCATTACACACTATCCTTCATATGATTTCATCATACTGCTTCAGCCTACTAGCCCATTTCGGACAAACCAGCATATTGATGAAGCCATTGAAACACTTATAAATAAACAAGCTGATGCTATCATATCAGTATGTGAAACAGAACATTCACCCTTGTGGAGTACTACCTTAGAAAATGACAACAGGATGAATAATTTTTTGGACCAAAATTTGCTAAATATGAGGAGTCAAGATCTAAAAACATTTTACAGATTAAACGGGGCAATCTACATAGCAGACACAAAAAAACTTTTAGCACAAAATACCTTTTTCTTAGAAAATAATATTTTTGCTTATATCATGCAACAAAATGAGTCTGTAGATATAGACACACAACTCGATTTTGATTTTGCAAATTTCTTAATGCAAGGGAAGTAATGAATAGCAACTCAATTGAAGAACAAGCACAAAATACCTATAAAAACAATATGCTCTATTTTCAAAGCAATTATCAGGGTCTTTATAGACAACTTACAGCTTTTGAAAATGCACTACAAAATAATTACTACACTCCAAAATATGAGTTAGAATATAAAGACGAAGGCTACTTTGATGTTATAGAACTAGAGACTGGAAAATGGCTCTATAATATGGACAGTAACAAACACGCACAAATGGTAAAAGAGTATATTGATTTTTCTAAAAAAGATAATTTATTTGAAACATTTCGAAATCTTGACTTCACTGAAGAATCATTAAAAATCTATGCTAAAATGGATCCTCTAGAATCTTCTCTTACAACCATTGCACCTATAGTTCATTATACGAATCAATATGCAAATAAAGAAACTCATATGAAAAAACTTTATAAATTTATTTTTATGGGTGTGGGTTTAGGATTACATCTCACACAAGTGCATAAAAAAATTGATTCCTATGTCTATTTTATAATAGAAGATGATCTAGAACTTTTTTATCTCTCTTTATTTGTCACAAATTATAAAGAGTTAACAAACAATGGAGCTATGCTTATTTTCTCAATCTTTGATGATAATAATTTATTTCGCCATAAGACACAACTTTTTTTATACAATATGCCTGTATATAATCATTATCTAAAATATTTTCATATGCTTAGTCATAGTACAGAAAAACTAAAAACAATTCAAAGTATTATTATCTCACAAGATTATTTAAAATTTCCACACTCGTCTGTTATGCAAATATATCTTCGTCCATTAGATTATATTAAAGAAAATTACAAATACATCAATATAGAAAAATTATCAAAATCGACTCCATTTCAAAATAATCCTGTTCTTCTTTTGGCAGCAGGTCCATCATTACAAAAAAATATAAAATGGGTTAAGGAAAACCAAAACAATTTTATTATAGTAGCAGTAACTGCAGCAATGGGCCTTTTAGAAAAAAATGAAATCAAACCTGATATATTAGTCCATGTTGATGGATTTGAAGCGAGTATGAAACACCTTGAAAATGTTCAAAATATGGAGTTTTTTCAAGACTCTATTGCATTATTTGCTTCATTTACATATCCTGATTTTGCAAAAGCGTTTCTAAAAGAAAATGTTTATATTTTTCAAGCAGCAGCAACTGTAAAAAAAAGCTATGGTCAACTAACAGCCTCAAATGTAGGAATCATGTCCTATGCTCTAGCTATAAAATTTAAAGCTACTGAGCTTTATACCCTTGGTCTAGATATGGCTTTAGACTCAAAAACGGGACAAACACATCTCTCAGAACATGTTCATAGTAAAAAACTCAATATTGAACATACACTAGACTTAGAAGAAGATATTGATTACCATGATACTGTTTTAAAGACTCAAGGAAATTTTTTAGAAAAAGTTCCAACAACACCACATTTCATATCAGCTTTAGCAGAACTTCAGACTATATTAGAATCATTACAATCAAATCAACAAAAAACATATAATCTCTCTGATGGAGCTGCAATTCATAAAGCCACCCCTACAAAAATCGATACAATTTCAATTGTGAACAAAAATCTTGATAAACCTAATTATCAATTGAAAAAGACTTTTGAAGAATCTTCTTCTACTCAATTGTCTAATGAAGAAATTCATTTAATTCAAAAAAGAGTAGATCATGCTCAAAATATTTTAACTCTTTTAAAGTCTTTTCAACAAAAGCACTTTAGTACTATGGATAAGTTCCACTATGAATTACTTGGACTTTTTATGGATATTTTAGCTGAAGATGGTAGAGATGAAGTAGGAGATACAGATAAGGTGATAACACTATATATTTATATGATAAGTGGTTATATCTTTGATTTTATAAATACAGAAGAGATTGATAATCCTAAAAAACATATCAAAAAATTAATCAAACTATTAACAGAACAACTCATCCGTCTAATAGAATATTATAAAAAATATCTTACAAATTTTTTAGAAGAAATTGAAAAAAACTAAGCCATAAAGGCTTAGTTTAAGTAAATACCTCTCCTGATTACTATTGAAGTAATCTAAGTACATTTTGTTGTACAGCATTTGCCTGACTCATAGCATATGAACCAGATTGTGCTAAGATATTTCTTTTGTTAAAGTTTGCAGACTCAGCAGCAAAATCAACATCACGGATCTGACTCTCAGCAGCAGTAATGTTAACTTGAGCTGTAGAGTTATTTCTTACAGTTGATTCAAGCTGGTTTTGTGCAGCACCAAGACTTGCACGAAGAGTATCAATAGTTGCTAAAGCACTATCCATTGCTTTAATTGTATCCTCTGCTTTTGCTTGAGTTGAAACACTAGCTGAACCTAAAACACTATGTGCACCCATTGTTTTAATTGTAGTCTCTGTTGTTTCATCTTTATAAGCTCCTACATGGAAAGTAAATGCAGTGCCTGTGAAGATACTTTTTCCATTAAATTTAGTTTGCGTATTGATAAAACTTGCAGAACTGATAAGACGATTTACCTCAGTTTGGATATAACTTCTTGATGCAGTATCTTGCGTATCATTGGCTGCTTGAACAGCAAGAGTACGAATACGCTGTGTAATTTGTGTATACTCTTGAAGAGCACCATCAGCTGTCTGGATAAGACCGATAGCATCATTTGCATTTCTCATCGCTTGCCCAAGACCTTGAGACTGAGCAGAGAGTTTATCTGCGATAGCAAGACCAGCTGAATCATCAGCAGCACGGTTAATTCTTAAACCTGAAGAAAGTCTGTTTAAACTTTTATCAAGTTGAATGTTGTTCATTGTCGCATTACGGTGTGCTTGCATAGCACCTACGTTTGTATTAATTCTAAAACCCATAATAAATCCTTTTCTATGGAAGAGCTTGCGCTCTTAGTTTTTTTTATATCTTTGGGCTTCCTTGCCCTAGATGATAACAATATCGTCACCCCAAAAAATAACTTTAGAAAATTTGCAAATTTTTTTATATTTTTTCTTTTTATAATTTTTTAGGTACACTTCCAA
>Ga0256843_1001932_pt1 | contig 15649 bp, 23 predicted proteins | sample AlvinellametaG_FD_191572 | JGI IMG/M metagenome (GOLD analysis project Ga0256843, IMG submission 191572) | Pompeii worm associated microbial communities from hydrothermal vent at the East Pacific Rise, Pacific Ocean - Alvinella | ecosystem: Host-associated > Annelida > Integument > Unclassified ... | reverse complement strand
ATAACCAATGGTTTGTGATAGATTTAGTTTTTGTTAAGTGTTTTTTGACTGCACCAAAAAGCCCACTTATTTTAATATTTAAAAAAATCAAATCAAAAAAAAGAGAGTGACCAGATACCCTTTAGAGGAATCCGTGAAATAGACTTAATCTAAAGGTCACTCTTTTTTAGGTCCTTTAATTTATCTATTGGCAAATAGACCAACGATATATAAAGAACCCTCTTTGGTTTGATAGTTTTAATATCAAAATTGATTTGAGGGTTTTATCTCTCCCCTTTACAGAAGTACCAACCTTTAATAACTAAAGGAAAAATGTATTTTTTATGGTCTTCCATCCGTATAGATACACCTCTATAGGACGATTTATTAGAACATTTAATCTTTATGGATATAGATTAGATTAAATGCTTTCTTATACAATCCTGCGATGTAACAGGATATGAAATGTTAAATATCATCAACAAAAAAAATCATTTACCAAAAAACTCTTAGTAACTGTTTTTCCTTTGCTTGATGTAATGGTAATATAAATACCATTAATAAAAACTTAAAAAATGGTAATTTAAATACCATTTTTTATTTTTTATATTTTTTGGGGATTTTTAGAAAGAGAGGCTCTAAGCATTTATTTAATAGGCTTTTATTTTTATGATTATATATACTGTTTAAGTTATATTTTTGGTTAAGTCGAGTAAAGCCCTAAATCTCGGCGAGATAAAGGTTGTTTATCTCGGGAGATAAAGGTTGTTCATCTCGGAGGATAAAGGTTGTGTATCTCGGAGGATTAAGGTTGTTCATCTCGTACTATATACAGTAGAATACCAGTAGATTACCATTTTTTAGCAAATAATAGATTTCTTTTTTCTCTTTTAAGATAAGAGCAGATATGTATTGATTTAAGCAGATAGTAGAGATTAGATAAGATTTAGAGCAGTTAGAAGTTAGTTTATTTATAAAAGCTTAGTTTAAGCAGATAGAGGAGATTAAGATTTTAGAATTCTTCCTACTACCAAACCAAATATCTCTAGCAAATCTGCATCGGCAGGAAGAAACTCTTCGTCATAGTTGCCCATAGTGTTGTAGTGGCTATTTTCGCTAATTAGTCTGATTTTGCCATCTGCAAAGAATTTGAGCTTTTTAACCGTTAAACCGTGAGGAGTATTGATAACATAGTTGCCGTCTCCTTTTGGCTTTTGCAAAGGGTGGTAGATGGCTACATCATCATTTTTAAGATAGGGCGACATGCTATCCCCAATCATAACCACTGCTTTTAGCTCTCTGTTCTGGTAGGCTGTTTTTACCATTCTTTTGTCTATATAGATATTTGTTGCATAATTCATGCTATCTTCCTGTAAAATATTATTTCCCAAAGGGTGGCTATAGCCTTTGGTTACAGGTATATCTTTTATATTAGATGGAATAAGAGGGGATGGTAGATATTTTATATATGGGTCCAGGTTATTGTTTATTTCATTTTTTGTTATTTCTCTTTTTAATTCTTCTCTATTATCAAAGAAATCTATAATTGTTACTTTGCATAATGTAGCTGTAAATTGTAGAGCATTTATATTAGGATTTTGTACTTTACCCTTTCTATAGCTATCTATAGCGTCTTTTTTTAGCTTAATACCTACGTTTTGCAATGCTATACTTAAATCTACAGAAGTTATTCTATTTTGTTTTAAAGTTTTAGAAAAATTTTTTGAATCAAACATTTTATTATCTTTTTGGTGTGATTTTCTATTATATCATTGGATAAAGGTAATAGAAATACTATTTATAAGCTTTCTTTAATGGTAATATGAATACCATTTTGATATGAAAGCTAGAAAAAATATAAGGATGACCATTACAGGTAAAAAATTTGAGGCTCTACTTCCTAAGTTGGGGTATTCAAAAAAGAACACAATTGATAAGATATTTCAAAATAAAGTGAACCCTACAGCTAAACAGATTTATAAGTGGGAAGAAGATTTTAATATTCCTCCTAAAGCTTGGTTGGATGTAAGAGGATATTTAGAGATATTAGAGCAAGAGAGAGAGCAAAAAGAGCAAGAATCTTAGCTCTTTGTACTTTTCTCAAACCCCATTTTTGACTTTTTTTGTGGGGTTTGAGAAGATACAAGTTTTTTAGTGCATCATTTGCAGTGGTCTTAGCACGGCTCTATAGGCTCTCCCTAGCCACCCCCTGATAGAGTCGTGCTAAGGCTATTTATATAGTCTATATTCTAGCGTAATTTTGGTTATGTTGGAATATGTTATTTAGATTACAAATTTTTATTAAGGAATTGAGGATGAAGCAGCAAGATATTAAAAATGAAGAGGCACAAAAAAAAGAAAAAGAGTGGTATGAATCCAAGCTTAAGGTGCTTGGAAACATGGCTGTTCTGGAGTATGTGGGGTTAAAGTATTAGCTTTGGTTTGTGCATACAGATAACGTTTGCCTTTAGTGTGTCGTCTACTTGAATGTAACCGACATTTAAAACAGTGAAGAACTCTTGGTCAAAGACTCTATCTTTTAAAACTATGGTTTCGCCTTTTTTAGGTAGAAAATTACATTTTAAAACAAGAGTCTCCATCTCTTCATTGTTTAAGTCAATATGGCTTCTTATGTTTATGTTTATTTCTTGCATTGTGATGTGCCTTTTTTATAGTTTTGTTCTTTGTAGGGAACACAAAATTATAGCCAAAAAAGGCACTTTAGAGTGTTATTTTAAATTATAATTGTTTAGATGTGGGCAGAGATTGTTTCATAATTTTCCCTGAATTATTTCCCTCTTCCTTTAGCTCTGCCCATATCTAAGCATTTTGATGATTCTTTTAAGATTTTATTTTATGAAGTTTTAGAAGAGGGGTAACAAGTCTTTATTTAGCCGTAAACCTTGATACCCCCACCAACCTGCTTTACAAAAGCATAAGTAAGATAAACGCATTGTAGCATAATCTTTCTTATTTTCTTTTGTTAAATAAATAATTTAGAAGAGAGAGATGTTATAGGAGAAATATAGGCTTAATTACCCTATATTCCTATTTGTATGTGGTGTTCGCATCTCTCTACTCTCTCTTCTAAGTTGCCTGAACACCATAAGGAAAAAAAATGAATGAAAATTTATTATATAATTTAAATATTGAAAGAGGAATTTTATCTTATATTCTCTTTCAACCCGAGATATTAAATGAGATAGCCACAAAAATAACTCCAAATCACTTCTATTTGCCTTTTCATAAGGCTCTTTTTGCATCTATGATAGAGTTAGATACTACAGGTAAACCCATAGATGAAGAGTTTCTTAAAATTGAACTTACAAAGAAAGGGGAATATGATGAGATTGCTCTTTTAGATGTTATTTCTGCAACTCCTTTAACAGATGTAACCAGCTACATTAATGATACAATTGATAGATATAATAAAAGAGAGATAGATAAGTTAACTTTTACTATAAAAAAACAGTTAGCCGATAGTAATAATAGTGCAGATGATATTTTATTGACTATAGGTAAAAAGATAGAGTCTGTAGAGGAGCAGACCTTATCTGTTGAGGTTGGTATTGATGGAATAATAGATAATGTATTAGCCAATATTCAACATGCTAGAGAAAATCAGGGGGTTATAAAAGGTTTCCATTTTGGGCTTATGGGGCTAGAAAAAAGACAAGTTGTAGGGAAACCAGGAGAAGTTGGTATTATTGGAGGTAATACCAATATGGGGAAAACAGGACTTATGTTAACTGTTGTAGCTAAAAATATAAATAGAAGAGAAAAAACCCTTATTAGCTCCTTAGATATGGGAGCTGATTTAATGGTACTTAGATTAGTATCTGTTCTGACCGAAAATAGATTGACTGATATGCTAAAAGGTATTATTAAACATCAAAAACAGTTTGATAATGCTATAGAAAATATAAAAAAATATGTAGAGATACATGATGAAAAGGGCATACAGTGGGATGCAGTAGTCTCAAAAAGTAAAAAATATTTTAGACAAAATCCTGATGTAAATTTATGGGTAGTAGATACTATGGATGAGCTAGTATCTAATATAGAACCTGTAAAAATTAGATTTGAACTTGGAAGAATTACATCAGGAGCAAAAGCTATAGGAGCAAAATATAATCTATTTCCTATCTTACTCATTCAATTAGCTTCCAAAAAAATAGAAGCAAGAACCAATAAAAGACCAATGCTCTCTGATATACAAGAGAGTAGCAGGGTTGCACAAGCTTCATCAATAGTTCTTCTAGTGCATAGAGAGTCATATTATACTAGAAATAGTGGAGAAGAGGAAAATGCTGTAACAGAAGCATCTATTTTTATAGCAAAAAATCAAAGTGGTCAAACAGGTGTTATTAACCTTACATGGGATGGTAATCATACTAGATTTATGGATTTTCCTATTAAATTTGAAGATAAAGATGACAATAAAAGCTTTGATGCAAGTGCATTGATTGACCTTTAGTGTTAATAGAGGGCTTATTGAAGCCCTTGTTTAACCCTAAAAAAAAGAGTCCATAATGAAAAGAAAAGTATTAGCAACAGGACAAGAGAGTATCCCTTACCGAAGGGAGCTTTTGCCAATTGGAAAAACGATTACAGCCACTATTTTATTGCAACAAATTATCTATTGGGATGATAAGATGGATGGAGAGTTCTATAAATTTATAGAGCCTCCAAAACCACGAGAAGATGGCACTCTGCACCCTGATTATAAAGTGGGGGATAGTTGGAAAGAGGAAGTCGGATTAACCCATGCAATGTTTAGAACAGCTTTTAAAAAGCTGGAAGAACAAGGAATTGTATCGAAAAGAGTTAGCCAAGATAATAGAACTTATATTACTCTGCATTGGGATGTGCTTGACCCAATGCTTGATAAAATTTATGGTGTTGATGAGAAAAAAGAGAATAACTCTGATGTTGCAGAGTTAAAAAAGAGAAACCAAGAGTTAGAAGAGAGAGTTGTTGAGTTAGAGTGTAAACTCGGCAATCATCCTTCATCAGAAATAATTGAAACTTCTATTGTTGAGACAGCTCCTGAAGAGGAGCATCAATCAAAACATTTAAATGTGACTCTAAATGAAGTGGTTGAAGCAACTCAAAAAATGGGGTATGCAAAAGAGATTGGGGTTAATTTCTTTTGGTACAACGAGGGCAGAGGTTGGAAAGGAATTATTGATTGGATTCCAACTTTACGAGCCAAATTAGTATCTGAAAAGCCTTTAGAGGCAAAAGAGCTAAAAGAGCCAAAAGAGTTAAGATATTTCCTTAGAAGATGGGAACATAGAGCAAAAGTATCTATTACTTTACACGATAAAAAATATGAGGTAAATAAATTGGGAATGTTGGTAGAAAATGGAATGGTAGTTGAACCTGAACTTGAAGAGAAGCTCTATGGAGCTATTTTGAAAAGTGGGGTAGAGGAGTTTTTGAATAGGTTTAAGGGGTAGAGGATGGATAAGATTAAAAACAAAATCAAAAGCTTGTTAAATCTCTCTATGAGCGAAAATAAGCATGAAGCTGATTTGGCTATGAAGAGAGCTTTGGAATTAATGAACAGAAACAACTTAACCCGAGATGAGATTAATCAGCAAGAGTTCGTCTGTAAAAGAATAGAGCTGAAGTATAAAAGAACTCCTGCTCATATTTTAATACTTCATGACAGAATTGGAAAACTGTCGGGTTGCCTTTTTACCTTTGGTGGTCACAAAGGCGAAAACCAAAGAGGTCTGATTACAGGTAGAGAACGAGATGTTGAGAACGCTATTTATCTTATCTCTTTTTTAGAGAGAGAGGTAGAGAATAAATCAAAAGAGTATGCAAGTAATTTAAATAAAAGACTTAAAGCGATTAACAAAAAAAAGAGAATTAAAAGCTTTAAAACAGGTTTTATCTATTCTGTTGTTGAGCGATTAGAATCAGATAAAAGTGCATTTTTTAATACCGACTGCTCTGGAGCTATTGTACCTGTTGATACAAGAGCTGATGAAGCACGAGAATATTTTGAATTGAATATTGGTGCTTTATTCGGTCATATAGCAAAAACAAAACTGGACCACTCTGCAAAAGCAGATGGAGCTGTGGTTGGTCAAAAGATTAATTTGAATGTGGCTGTTAGTGGTCAGAGTGATGTTTTGGCTATAGGGAGATAATTGATGAGTGATTCTAAAAAATGTTATTTTTGTAAATATGGAGAGGAGACGGCATCTGTCAAGCTCTCGGAAAATCTTAGAGAGTATGGTTGTAGTATTATTCATGTTTTTGATACAGAGCCAATTTTTAGTTACACAATAGGTGTAGAAGCGATGAGTGGTAAAGCAGAGATTATTGTTCCTTTTTTGGGACATAAGATGGCTTTAAACCTTTTAAATCAATATAACCTTTTTATAAAAAATGGCGTAGAATTTAATTTAGACGAAGTTTATAGTGATTTCTTGCCTTTTATTTCGGTCAATGTTGTATTTAAAAAAGTTTTAAAAAGTAAATACGATGATTATCTTGGTAGAGCTGTTGAGTTTTACGGAGATGACACATTTGAGGCGTGGCAGATGGTTCTGCCTGACAAACAAGGGCTTTTCCCTTGGGATGATGGATGTAGAGAGTTCTTTAAGAGAGAAGAGAATATTTTTTTTAAGAAGGAGTGGTAGTGAATGAAAACCGTAATTGAAAATTTAGGGTTAGACTCTAAAAAGAAAGAGCTCCTTTTAGGCGTTATGCCTAATTTAGGACTTGAAAAAAAAGAGATTAAACAGTTACTAGACGAAAACAAAAGACATGAACTTTTTGTTTATGTTGTTATTATTTTGTTTTTAGATTCTCTCTAGTTATTTTCTGTTTTTCCACATAGCTTCAAGAGCTTCTCCCATAGACCCCTCTTCGGGTCTATTTTTATAAATAAATGTAGTTTCAATTTTTGAGTGGTTGGCTACAGCTTTTGCATACTCTACTCCATGAGTTTTTATTACCTCTGTTATTACCAATCTCCTGAAAGAGTGAGATGTGTACTCTTCTCCTAATACAGAATGGATATAATTGTTTATCATGTTTTGCAGATAATTTGGGCTATAAGGTGTTTGGATTCTTTTGTATCTTCTTATTACTAGATTATTATCGGAAATTTCATCTAAGTATTTTTTAAAAACTAATTTAAATGCTTTTGCTCCTGTTTTACTTATCTCTACTTTTCTATACTTTTTTTTCTTTTGCTCATAGACTACAAAAGAGAGATATTTTATTGCTTTTCGTATATCGCCAATGGTTATTAACCTTGTCTCGGAAATTCTTAGACCCGTGAAGATTAAGATAGTTATTACAGCCTTTATTGCCTCTAACTTATTTAGCTCTAACTTTACACTTTTATTTTTTAAGAGGCTTGTTTTGGCTATTTTTTCGTCTAAACTATTGATTAGTGCAAAATAGCCTTCAAATGTCATTTGCCGTGTAAAAACCTTGTTTCCTGCTGGTCTAGCCATCCCATGCCTTTTTACTCTCGGTTAATTTGTATATTCTAATTGATGTTAAAATATATTAAAAATATTCTATTGAATTTATTGAGTTTTTTGAACTAGCATTTAAAGATTTTAATTAATTGCTTTTTTTGACAAATTGGGTAGAATTTAAAGTGGAGAGAGGGAGGAGAGGGGGGTTGAAAGTTTTTTAAAGATACAATAAGGAAAAAGGAATATTTATTGAGAATAAAAAAATATAGAGATGGCATTGGTACAATCAAGTTTTGTGGATATTCTAGACATGGTCGTGGAAGATGCGAAGATGGTATAAAGCTTAGAAAAGGATTATCTTATCAATCAAGAAGTTTTAATGGAGAATTTAGTTTGTGGTATAAGAAGCACGGAAGATATTATGACCACAATAATTAAATATTTTTTTAAAAAGTGTAAAAAATAAACGACCGTTTATTTATGCACATATTGCATACTAAATATATAGTTATTTTTTACATATAGTGTAAAGAATAATTAATTTTATACCTTTTTATATTCATTTTTATAAAAACACCCTTTATTATTCTATTTTTTAAAATAAAATTAATAAATAAAGGTAACTATGCAAAGAACAAAACTTACAGCCCCTTTTGGTTGGGTTGGTGGTAAATCTAAACTTGCTAAAGAGATAATTGAATATTTTCCTAAACATAAAATTTATATAGAAGTTTTTGGTGGTGCGTTGAATGTGCTATATCGAAAAGAGAGAAGCAGGTTAGAAGTTGTAAATGATATTAATGGAGAGTTGGTTAATCTTCATAGAGCTATTAGAAACAATCCCCAAACACTTAGTATTTATATGAATAAACTTTTAATTAGCCGTGAGATTTTTAATAAGATTAAACTGAAACGCATGAAACCAACAAATAATATAGAGAGAGCATCTTTCTATTTGTTTCTTATTACGCAATCTTTCGGCTCTAAAGGCGATAGTTTCGCTATGTCTGCAAAAGCTAATAGAAAACCTAAAGATATATACAAAAGCTTCTTTAAATGGGCTTTACGGCTTAAATTTGTGACTATTGAAAATTTGGATTTTAGAGAGCTGTTAAAACGTTATGACAAAGATGATGCTTTTTTCTATTTAGACCCTCCTTGTGTTGGTACAGAGAATTATTATAAGGATTTTAAAATAGTTGAGTCCTCTCCTCTTGACTATACGCTTGGTAGTAATATGCACAAGAGAAAGAGGAGAGTTAAAGAGTTGTTCATTATGAATTATTAGGGGTATATACTTGCTCCCATAATAGAAATAGGAGCAAATAATGGTACTGGTCAATGATACTTACTCTATTAAGGATAGTTCTATCACTATCTCTCCAAATGGATTTGCAGTGTTTAAAAATGTAAAAATTGCAAATAGTGGAAATATTCAAGTTTATCAAAAATTTGAGATTCCTAATCTTCCTCCAAATTTGAGACATAAAGATGAGATACTGATTTATCGACCACCTAAAGAGGTTAAAAAAAGTGTTGAAAGTTTTGCTCATCTTACTGTTACAGACACACATCCATGGGATAATGTAACTACTAAAAACTTTAAAGATTATGCTGTTGGCTTATCTTCTGCTACAAAATTTAAAAAAAACCATGTTATTACAAGTTCTATTTGTATTACTGATAGTGATATGATTGTTATGTTACAGAGTGATAAAGAGCCTAAAGAGCTGTCTTGTGGATACTTTGCTGAATTTGTTTATGAGGAAGGTGTGACAGAAGATGGAGAGCCTTATGATGGCTATATGAAAAATTTAGTTGGAAATCACATTGCTATTGTAGAGCGTGGAAAATGTGGTGGAAGCTGTAGATTATGGGAGTAGAAATTGCCAAAGATTAAAATTAAAGATGGAGAATTTGAAGTTAGCACAGTTGTTGCTACAGCAATTCTTGCAGAGAGAACTGATAAAAATAGAGAGATAAAAACACTAAAAGATGGGCTAACAGCAAAAGAAAAAGAGGCTAAAACTCTAAAAGATTCTTTGGCTAAAAGTGAAAAGAGATTAAAAAAAGAGGCTCGTAAACGCTTAAAAGATTCTACGGTTAATAAAATCCTTGAAATAGATGATGAGTTCTCGACCAAAGAGAAAAATCCTTATACCATAATGGCTGATTATGCAGAGATTAAAGATAAGGATAAAAGAGCCGATAAGGCTTATGTTGAATCTTATTTTGATAGTTTTATTGATGCAAAGATTTCAAAAATGAATGATTCTATTACAAAGAAAAAGAAAAAGAAAAAAGTAAAAGATTCTAAGATACCTGCAAAAAAATACTATAAAAGGAGTAAATGATGAGCCGTGGATTTGTTGGTCAACCTACATATAACTCTGCTCCTATTGCTACAGAGAGCATGACACTAGAACATAGTAATGCACCGTTTGGTGTTGTTCTTGTGGCTGATAGTGATGGCTTTTGTCGGATTCCTGACAAAGATAACATCTTGGGTAAAGGGGCTAGTACAGGTGTGGCTGTTGGTATTCTTCTGCATCAAAAAGCAGAGGATATGCCTTGTTTAGTACCTCTTGTTCCTCCTGTTGGAAGTGGGGATTTGCGTTATGCAAAAGAGAAACAAGTGGTATCTTTGATGAAAGAGGGTGCTGTTTTTATTAAGACAGAAACTGATGTTACTAGAAATGACCCTGTTTATTACAGAGTAACTAGCAGTGATATTGGCAATCTTGGTGGTATTAGAAATGATGATGATGGTGGCAAAGCTGTAAAGCTAAATGGAGCAGTCTATGCAATGTCGGCAAAAGCTGGAGAGATTGTTGAAATAACTGTTAATTTAAATCAGATTCAGGAGCGTTACTAATGGCTAAAATGAAAAAAAAGCAGATACAAAAAGCCCTAAGATTTTTTGAAAAAGAGACACTTAAAGGAGAGAAGAACGCCATTAAGAAGATGACAAATGACGGTTTTGATGGAGTCAATTATCATAAAGTTTTCGCTGTTGATTTAAGCACTGTTTTTGCCTCTGCTCCTACACCAATAACAAGTGAAACAAGCGTTGGTAAAGCAAAGCTATTGGGTGCAAGTGCAACAGACTTTCCAACCGTTGCTATTGCAACTACTAGTGGAATGGTACAAAATGGGGGGCTGATTGGTATTGGTGTAGAGACAAATCTATTTGATACTCAAAAGGCAATGAATCAACAGAGTGGATTGATTGCAAAAGAGTCAGAGTTGGCATTCAAGTATATAGAAGAGGCTCATCATGCCATTGCATGGGGTACAGATAACAATTTTGCTAAAAGCAATCTTTTAGGCTTCTATACCCATCCTCACATAGTTAGAAGTGAATTTGTTCCTAATAGTGATGGAAGCTCTACAAAATGGAAAGATAAGACAGCAGATGAGATTATAACAGATATTACTGATATGGTTAGAGATTATTTTACTCTAAATCCTCTGCTTAGAGAGGGGAATGTTAAAATTTATGTCTATATGCCTTATACCCTTTTTGATGTATTGACTCTAACAAAAATGGCAAATGATAAAGAGAAATCTGTTTACCAACATCTTAAAAAATTTCTGCCCGAAAATGGATTTAATATTGAGATTTCTGTAGCCTCTGCACTTGCTACAAAAGATGAAGATTTTGTAGCTATTGGAGACTTTAGAGAGAGTGCAATGAGTTATGAAATCCCTCTTACTACAGAGGGGATGGATAGCAATGTGCAGGATATGTTGATTAGAAAAAACTACATTGCAGAGTCCAAAGGTCTTAGGGTTGAAAAAGAGAATGTAGCAATTATATATACAGGAGCTTAATGATGAAGATTACAAATTTATCTGTACAATCTTTTCTCTTTAAAGATGGAAAAGAGCGTTTCTTTTTGGCAGGTCGTGCGATGTTTGTTGAAGCTCCTGAATGGATTGCAAATAATAGACAGGCAAATAGATTGAAAAAAGAGGAAAAAGTATCTTTTGAAAAAAAGATTAAAATTACCTATAAACAGAAGCTTTTAAACAGAATAGAGGAACTTGGAAAACAAGCAGGAGATGGTGCAACTATTAATGCCTTGGAAGAGATTCTAGGAAAAGATGAAGTAAATGCTCTTAAAATCTGATATTGTTGCTGTTTTACCTGAATTCAGGGATATAGAAGAGGAGGAATTTAATACTTTTATCTCTTCTGCATCGGTTCTTTTCCCTATAGATGAGTATATTGATGAGAAGTTAGCCCAAATATATTGGGTTGCCTCTTATTACTATGAGAGCATGAAACGACAACTAATGATAGATAATATGGGAAAAGAATCAGAGAAAATTGATGATATTACCAATGTTTTTAAAAAAATAGATACCGAAGAGAATCCCTATAGAGAGCTATTTGAGACACAAAAAGTATCTATTCATTGTAGTGTTCCTTTAGGATTTATGTGTGCAGATTAAAGAGCCTAAAAATATCTTTAGACGGATAGCCCAACTTAGAAAACTTAAAAAAAAATCAGTGGTTGTTGGGTTTCCTAAAGGGTACAATCCATACCCTGATGGCACACCTGTTGCACTTGTGGCAACTGTGCATGAGTTTGGCTCTGCAACTGTACCCCCAAGACCATACTTTAGAACCACTCTCCAGAGAAATAATTTTTATAAAAGCCTTAGAAAAATGACTTTTAAAAAAGTGATTCGTGGAGAGCTGTCTGAATCTATTGCTATGCACCAGTTGGGAGATACTATTGCTAATGATATAAAAGATGAGATTGTGGCTGTTAATTCTCCTGCTCTTGCACAAGAGACAATAAAAAGAAAAGGTTCTACTAATCCTTTGGTTGATACAGGGCATTTAAAGCAATCGGTAACTTATAAAGTAGTGAAATGAGAAAAAATATAAAAACAAAATCTCTGCAAAAGATAATAGATAAATATGCAGAGAGTGTTGAGATAATAGATAAAACTGCAACTCTTGACAAAGAGAGTGGTAGATTTGTCAATGAGAGGACTAAAAAAGTCCTCTCAATGGCAATCTTTAAAAAAAAGAATAAGTTTGTTTTGGGTGTAGATAAAATAGAAAAAACTTCTGATATTAAGATATATTCCAATTTTTTCTTAAAAGATGAATTGGAGTTGTTAAAATTTAATAAACTTTACAGATTAATAGATGTGGAGGAGAGGGTTGAAGCCTCTCCTATAATCTATATTGCTTATGCAGAGGAGATAGAGAGTGAATAGAGAAGATTTTATATATAAAACTTTAGTCTCTTATCTTAATGAGCTATTTAGTGAATTTATCTTTTATATAGCCTATCAGAATCGTAAAGCTGATTTTAAAAAGTATGGCACAGTTTATAATATGAGCCGTATAACGACAAAAGAGAAGAAACTCTACTTTGATAAAGATAATCCAAAAGAACAGCAAGAACGGCTAAATAGATACTTAATACAGATAGATTTATACTCTAATGTAGATGACCTTTTAAGTTATGCAGATACTATTATTTCTAACTTAAAAAGTGACCGAACAATATACTATTTTGAAAAAAATGGACTCTTTTTAAAATCCATCTCTACAGTTAGAAATTTACCCAAAAAATATAAAAACAAGTGGCAGTATAGACGAATCTTTGATATAGAGATAGAGTGCGTTGATATTGATGTGTTTGCTGTTGATTATATTACCTCTGTGGATATTCAAAAAGAGCCGTAAAATAAGTATTCTATAGAAAATTTAAAGGTTAATAATGGCTCAAATAAACTATCTTCCATTCGATATGGTCGTAGATGTGAACATTAAGGTCGCGTCAAACTATCCTGCCAAAAAATCATTTCAAACTCTTTTAATTTTGGCACATAGTGATGATGTTGCACAGAGAGAAAAAGTGAGTGAATATAGTAGATATAGTGATGCTGTTGATGATGGAGCAACAAATACGATTACTGATATTTTAGCTGTTATTTTTTCTCAACAAGAGAGAGCAAAATTTGTAAAAGTTGCATATATTGATAAAAATGCAGATTTGGAAAGCGAATTAAATAGAATTTCAAATATTGATAGAAGTTTTGTGTTTATGGGCGTTGCAGATGAAATTACGGAGTCTGATATTGAAAAAGGAAATAGTATCGCACTTTGGGGAAATACTAATAAAAAAATAGTTGGACTTCTTGATAAAAGTGAAACTGCTCTTGATATAAATCAAGATTCTTTGACGCGTAAGTTGATGTTAATGAATTATAATCGAGTTTTTTCTATGTTTGCATGTAGAGAAGAGGAACAAAATTCTATTTTTGCAGGACTTGGATATTGTGCCAGTAGAAATTTTGATAATCCAAAATCTTTTTATACTCTGAAATTTAAGAGTTTTTCAGCTGTTGAGGCTACTCCGTTGAGTATCACAGAATTTAAAAATCTAACAGGCTTTGTACCAGGTCAAGGCTTAGATAAAAGTGTTGGAAATCTTGGAAACGTCTATACTTATACGGGGGATAGAACATTTTTTCATGAAGGAAATACAGCAAGTGGAGAATTAATATCTGTTGAACACGGTTTGTTATGGCTTGAATACACAATTCAGTATGAAATAATGAATGTATTTGCGAATAATGATGTAGTTCCATACACCAATAAAGGTGTTGGCATGATGATTGGAGCATTGGAATTGTCTCTTAAAAAAGCTGTGACAGCAGGTTTGATTGCTAATGATTTTACAGGCGAAAAGCCGTATACTATTAGTGTTTCGGACGTGAATAACGTGGCAGAGAGTCGAAGAGCTAATCATATTGCTCCAGCAATTAGATGGTCTGCAAGACTTGCAGGAGCAATTCATTATTCATCAATAGACGGAACGTTAAATTATTAAGGAGATTAAATGGGAAAAACAGTAGCAGTATATGATACAAAAAATTTAAGTTTCACTATTAATGGAGCAGAGCATAGTTTGGATTTAGGAGAAGGCTTACTTGAAATAGAGGGAGCTGATAGTATTGATTTTCGGACATCTATGAGTGGAGTCCCTCTTTTTAGTCGAAAAAAAGAGGGACTCCACAGAAAAGTAAAATTTCCTGTAATAAAACAATCTTCTCTAAATGCAGTTCTAAGTGGATTAGAAGCAGGAGGAACTTATTTTAGCTTCTCTATGACGGATATGAATACTTATGATAGTTATGTTAGTGCCAAATGTATAGTTATGAAACCAGCTTCTACAAAACTAGGGGACAACAGCGATATAGAGTGGGAAATTATGGCTACTTATATTGAACCAACTATTATAGGAAATGACCAATAATGAATAAAAGATTAGGAAAACATTATGTAAACCCAACAGCAGAAATTAAAAATATTAATATTGAAAATAAAGATTTTAGAATTTGTAAACTACCTGCTGATTTAGCCCTTAGATTATCTATTAGATTAGGTACAACAGTAGCTCCCCTTATCCCACTTTTGGGGAAAGAGCAGAACATATTAGAAGCTCTACCAAAACTAAATATAGATGACGAAAAATTATCAGATTTAGTAATAGATGTATGTCAAATGTGCCAAACTTTCGACAAAACTATCAATAGAGACAGGATGATAGAATTTGATAGAAATGATATTATTGGAATTAAAATGCCATTTTTGTTAGCATTTGAATTCTTAAAATTTAATTTTGAAAATTTTTTCGCCGACAGCCCTCTAGCTCAAAAAGTGGCAGAAAAAGCAGGGGGCATAAATCTAGGGGAGATGATGAAATAGATATAGATTGGTATCTATATAAACCCATTATTAAGGGTCATTGCACCCTTACAGAGCTAAAAACAGTATATACAATAGATGATTTACAAGAGCTTCATTTCGCAATGGAGCATATAGAAAAATTAGAAGAGGAGGCACGGCAAAATGATAATTGATGAGCTTGTAACCCTTCTAGGTTTTGATATAAAAGATATGGATAAGCTTGATAAGTATACTAATAAAATAAAACAAGGTGTACAAGAGCTTAAAAAAATGGCAACAGTTGCTAGTGTAGCATTTGCAACCGTTGTTACAGGCATTACAAAAATTAATAGTGAAATTTCAGAAATGGCGAATCTATCTGAGGCGATGGGTGTAGATTTAGAAGATATTCAAGGGATGGAGAAAATAGCAAAATCTATTGGATTAAATTGGGAAGCCGTCACTGACAACATAGAGGAGATGAATAATAAAATAGGAGAGTCGAAAACAAAATTTA
>Ga0256843_1001931_pt1 | contig 15650 bp, 12 predicted proteins | sample AlvinellametaG_FD_191572 | JGI IMG/M metagenome (GOLD analysis project Ga0256843, IMG submission 191572) | Pompeii worm associated microbial communities from hydrothermal vent at the East Pacific Rise, Pacific Ocean - Alvinella | ecosystem: Host-associated > Annelida > Integument > Unclassified ... | reverse complement strand
AGCTACACTGGAAAATAGTATATTTATTAATTTTCAAAAATAAAATTATTAATTAAGATATTTTAAAGTATAATCTATATTTATTCAATACTTAAGGATTGAAATATGCTAAAATATATACTATTAATAATATTAATTTTAAATTCAAATCTATTAGCAACAACTCTACACAAATATAGATTAATTGGGATAACTCCATCTAATAAAGCCAAACATATACCAAAAGAGAAAAAAGCTATATCTACAATAAAATCACAAATAGATATAAACAGACCAAAAAAAGTAGCTATCCCAAACTCATCTGTAAAAAAGATATTTCAATATACCAAATTTAAAAAAATATCTCAAAATAGAAGTCTATGTGGTATATGTATGGATTATAAAATATCAAAAAAGATTCAAATATCAGTAGATATACTAGCACAAATTGAAAGAGAAGATAACTCAATAAAAATTGAAGATAAAAAAGCAAATATAAAAGTAGCTATGTATTTATAATGTTTTTTGTGTCATAATAGTTAAAAATCTCCACAAAAGGAGCACAATATGCCCCATAGGGCATAGCTAATATGATAGAAAAATCATCAGAAGAAGAGTTAAAAGCCAGAATAGATATTGTAGATATAATCTCTAACTATATAGAATTAAAACTCAGCGGAGCAAATTATAAAGCTAGATGTCCATTCCATGGAGAAAAGACTCCAAGTTTTGTTGTAAGTCCAGCAAAACAGATATTTCACTGTTTTGGGTGCGGAAAAGGTGGTGATGCAATAGAGTTTGTAAAAGAGTATGAAAAGCTAAACTACTATGAAGCATTAGAAAAAATAGCCTCTATTATAAATTTTCCCCTAAGATATACAAATAAAGATGAGACAAAAAAAGATAGCTATAAGATATTAACACAAGTTCAAAGCTGGTATAAAAATAATTTAAAATATAGCACTAAAGCACAAAAGTATTTGAAGTCTCGAGGAGTAAAAGAGGAGTCTATAGATAAATTTGAAATTGGATACTCTAAAGGCTCAAATGAGCTAATAGATTTTCTAAATAGAAACTTTATATCTTTAGATGAAGCACAAGAGGTTGGAATATTATCCAATAGAGATGGGAGATTCTATGCTAGATTAATAGATAGAATTACTTTTCCAATACATACACAAAGTGGTAAAATTGTAGGATTTGGAGGTAGAAGCTTATCTGGACACTCTGCAAAATATATAAACTCTCCACAAACAAAACTCTTTAACAAATCTAAAATACTCTATGGATACCATATTGCAAGAGAGTCAATATATAGGAAAAAAGAGATAATTGTGTGTGAGGGTTACTTAGATGTTATTCTACTTCATCAAGCTGGCTTTAAAAATAGTGTTGCAACTCTAGGAACTGCACTTACAAAAGAGCATATACCACTACTAAAAAAAGGAGAACCAAAAGTTATATTGGCCTATGATGGAGATGAAGCTGGAATCAATGCTGGATTTAAAGCTAGCTTTTTACTTAGCACAAATGGAATTGATGGAAGAGTTGTGCTATTTCCAGATAAGCTAGATCCAGCAGATATGGTGCAAAATGGCAAAATAGATGAATTAAATAAACTATTAAATAGAGGTGTAAACTTAATAGAGTTTACAATTGAGACAATTATAAAATCATTTGATATATCAAATCCATACCAAAAAGAAAAAGCCTTTAAAGAGGTAAAAACATATCTACTCCAACTAAGTGAAATTATAAGAGATGAGTTTATCCCATTTGCCTCTACTCTACTTAATATATCACCCAGACTATTTAACCCAAAATTAGAAAATATACAAAAAAAAACTATATTAAAAACAAAATCTATAGAAGAGATTCAAAATAGTAATAATAGGTGTAATGATATTGCAACACTTACACTCTTAAAAACTTTAATAGAAAAACCAAAGATGTTAGATATTATAAAAAATATAGATACAAAATATATATTCAATAGATATCAAGATATATATAAGTCAATTTTAAATGGAAAATTAGATGATCCAAAAGTTTTAGAACTTAGTTTAGATGAGTGTTATAAGAGTTTAAATGAAGATGAGTTTAAAAGAGAGATATGTAATTTATTAATTATAAAATATAAAAATCTTCAAAGAGAAATTATTTATAAAGATATACCATACCACCAAAAGCAATATATAATGAGAAAAATAAATACAGAAATAATTCCAAACCTAAAAAGAGGCAAAATTTTAGATGATACAACACTTCCATTTAGTGTCAATTTAGACTAAAATATATTAGTCTAAACTAGATTATCTACGAACTACCCTAACTTTTTACTAATATATAAGTTAGGGCTTTCTACTTCATAAATCCTCCTATAAAGTTTCTATAAACTTAATAGAGTGTCTTGTTCTTGATAGTGCAAATTTTAAAAATATAAAACACTAAAAATTTGGAATTTTTCCAGAATCATTTGCATACTCATATACAAAATCGTAAACATGAGGAATATCCTGTTCACTAATATTGTATCCATGGCATATCATTTTTATCTCATCTTTTAATTTACCAGCATCATATATCTCTTCCCACTGATCTTGACTATGTTTTCCTGCAAACTCACTTCCAGTAATTCCACATATCTTTTTCATCTTTTTAATATAAATTTTTTGCCCTTTTGTAACATCTGCCAAAGCAATATTTGAACTCAAAAAGAGACCTAAAACGATACAAACAGTATATTTAAGAGTTCTTTTCATAATAATTATCCTTACAGTAAACTTTTATACAAAAACCCAAATAGTAGTGTTTTAAAATAAAAAAAAATATGCTTTTGGGTATTTAAAATAATAGAAAAGTATATTTTTTAATTGTGTATATATCGTGAATCTTTAATTTAAATTATTAAAAAATGACTAAAACTATTTGAGTTGTGAAATTAATACACTCTCAATCAACTTATCTAAATCCCCATTTAAAATGGCATCTACATTTGAAAAAGCTATATTACTCCTACTATCTTTTATCTGTTGATATGGAGCTAAAACATAAGAACGAATCTGATGCCCCCAACCAATATCACTCTTTTCTATCCCCTTCTCTTTTGCCTGTTTTTTTTCAAGTTCTAATTCATAGAGCCTAGACTTTAACATCTTCATAGCAGTAGCCCTATTTTTGTGCTGACTTCTATCATTTTGACATTGAACCACAATTCCAGTTGGAATATGAGTTATTCTAATAGCACTTTCAGTTTTATTTACATGTTGCCCTCCAGCACCACTTGCTCTATAGGTATCTACTCTTATATCTTTTTCTTCTATCTCAATATCTATATCATCATCAACTTCTGGAGATACCATAACAGAAGCAAAAGAGGTGTGTCTCTTTGCATTTGCATCAAATGGGGATATTCTAACTAATCTGTGTATTCCATTTTCAACCTTTAAATAACCATAGGCATTCTCACCCTTTATAATAAAACTTACATCTTTTATTCCAGCCTCATCTCCTGCTTGGTAATCTAAAAGCTCTACTCTAAAACCCTTTTGCTCTGCCCATCTCAAATACATTCTATACAACATACTAGCCCAATCTTGAGACTCTGTTCCACCAGCACCAGGGTGAATTGTAATAATTGCATTTTTACTATCATTCTCTCCACTCAACATCATAGCAATTTCAAGTGATGTTATGGTATCTTTTAGATTTGGTGCATCTTCAAATATCATCTCTAAAGACTCCTCATCACCCTCAGCCTTTGCCATTTCGAAAAACTCAATAGCATCATTTAAAAGATTCAAAGCGCTATTATATTTATCCAATAATCTTAACTTCTGAGTCTTCTCTTGAGATATTTTTGAAGCAACCTTCGCATCACTCCAAAAGTCTGGTTTTTGTTGTATCTCTTCTATCTCCTCTAATCTCTCCTTTAACTTATCTGGCTTAATAATATTTCTAATATTCTCCATCTTAACTTTTAACTCTTTTAAGAGTTCATTATACTCATACGAATCCATAAAATATTCCCTAAAAATCTCTAAAATTGTAATTTACGATATTATAATCTATTTTTTAAAAAAATCAAAAAGAGCCTATAATTAATAACATTATGTGATATAATATTTTTTTAAAAAGGAGAATAGAAAAAAATGAGTTTTAAAAAATTAACCATAGCACTCTCTATTTTACTACTATTAGGAGGCTGTGATAGCAAAAATGAGACACAAAAACAGAGCTTAGAACAAAACAGCACTACAAAAGCTACTAACACTCTAAATAAAAAGAGCCAGATAACTTTTACAATAGAAACAATTGATGGAAAAGTTCTACACATAAAAGATATGCCAAATGGATTGAGATTTAAAGAGCTTCAAGGAAAAGCTATATTACTTATATTTTTTGGATATAGATGTCCTCCATGTCTAAGAGAAATTCCAAGACTAAATAGTCTAATATCAAAACACAATAACGATTTAGAAATTGTAGCACTTGAAGTTCAAGGATTGGAAGCAGATGAGCTAAAAAGCTTTGTCAAAGAGCACAATATAAAATATAAAGTTGTAGAGGGATTAAAATATATGGAATTTATAACATATATTCAACACAGAGCAGAGTGGCAAGGTGCTATTCCGTTTTTAATTGCATTAAACAAGAGTGGAGAGGTTCAATTTGCTCAAGTTGGAGGACTCTTTGAAAAAGAGCTAGAGTATATATATAAAGAGATAACAAAGGATAAAGAATGAAAAAATCTTTACTACTATCAATATCCCTAATTCCACTAATAATTGGTTGTGAAATTGGAGATAAAAATAGAGTATCAGATGCAACAAAAAATGCCAATAAAAATGAATCAAGTGTTATATCTAAAGCTCTACCAAAAAAACCAATAGATCCTCAAAAGGTAAAAAAGATTTACACAAAAACTGGAACACCAGGGTATTATATACAGGTTGGATACTTCTCTTCAGAACCTACAAAGGAGTTTATAAATAGAATAGAGTATGCAGATCTTCCATATAAGATATTAAAAAAATATAAAGATGGAAAACCAAGATATTATGCTTTAGTTGGTCCTTATATATCTTATAATCAAGCTAGTCAAATATTAGGAAGTGCTAGGGAGTATGTAACTTCAAGTGCATTTATAGTTAAAGTGGAAAAACCATAAAGTAGCTTTTCCACTTTATATTAAAACTTCTTTCCATTTTTATAGTAATCACCAACTCTCTTGCAAGCTTGATTTTGTCCCAAATCACATGCCTTTTGAAAATACTCTAAAGCTTTCTTGTCATCTTTACCAACAATTGAATTTTTAGAAGCATAAAGCTCACCTAGTTTATAACAGCCGACCTTTCCATTATGACTACATGCCTTTTTTGCAGTCTCAAAATCTGCTTTTGTCGTTATTTTTCTAATAGATTGAAGTTTATTACAACTAGATATATCATCTAAATCACAAGCTCTACTAAAATACTGCTCAGCTTTTACCTCATCTTTTGCTACTCCAAACAGCCCTTCTGCATATATATTTCCAAGATTTGCACACCCAGATGCCTCACCATATTGACAAGCATCATTATATAGAGATATTGCCTCTAGGATATCTTTTTTAACATAGATTCCATGTGCATACATATACCCCAAATCATTACAACCTGCACCAATTCCCTTTTCACAAACCTTTTGAAATAGGACTTTTGCCTTATATCTATTTGGTTTAGTCCCCTCTCCATGATAATACATTGAACCAAGATTATAACACCCCATTAAGTTACCAAGCTTGCAAGATTTCTTATAGTATTTAAATGCGATTCCATTATGTCTATCAACACCCTTGCCATGGTTATATAAATATGCTAAATTATTACAAGCAACAGCATTATCTAAATCACAAGCTTTTTTATAGAACTTAGCAGCCTCCTCATAATCGATAGATACATCATCATTTCCCTTCTCATACAATTTCCCAAGCTCAAAACAAGCCTCCGCATCATTTAATTCACATGCTTTTTTATAGTAAGTGATATACTCCGAATCTGTAAGTTGATCTAAACCAGTTCTTTGAAAAATTAATTTTCTATGATTAATAGCAATTAGTATTAAACCTAAGACTATAATTGTTGTAACAATTCCAAAAGTGGAATTTAACTTCCGCATTTTACAATCCTTTTTAATATAAAAGAATATCCCTTTTTTTTTAATGTGTCAAGATATTAAAAGTTATTTTTTGAAAAATAAATTATTTCTTTAAAAAAAGATGTAATTTAATATTTTAATTTTTAAACCCTAAATAATTAAAAAAAACATAGATTATTAAATATAAATTCCTTTTAACGCCCTATAATATGGGAAGTTTAAAAGCTCAAAAAAAATTTTTTTTATTTAAGAAAATCACAATAAAACCACAAATAGAATGTTATACTTAGATAGTTGAATAATCGATTTTATCGCATTTCTAAAGAAAATATAAAAGAAGGGAACTTATATCATGAAACAAGCTATATTTGCAACAATTATTCTATCTTCTATAACTATATTTAACGGTTGTAGCACAACTACTCCAAACGCTGATAAAAAGATAAAAAAAGAGGCTAATGCTATAAATGTAGAACGCCTTTTAGGAATCAATACTGGAAAAGAGCAAATCTTTATAGTCCAAGATGAAGAGGTAGTAAGACCAAAATATCATTTTATTGTAAATAATGATTACAAAGATATAAATGAAAATTTTCAAGATATTCAAAATATTCAAGATGTTCAAGAGATAGCACAAAGACCAAAATATGAATATATACAACAAGAACCAATAGTTCAAGAAAATAGTGATATAGAGATAGTATCTTATGGATTACCAATGAGAGAACATCAAATATATCAAAACTCAAATAATATTATTAAAACTCTTGAAAACAGAGCAAAAAGTTTTCTTGGAACCAAATATGTATGGGGAGCTACTGGTCCAAATAAATTTGATTGTTCTGGATTTACACAATGGGTATTTAGAGATATAGGGATAGATATTCCAAGAGTCTCAAGAGATCAAGCAAAAGTGGGTGAGTATGTTACTTTTAATAATTTAAAAAAGGGTGATATGGTATTTTTTGATACAAGAAAAAAGAAAAGAGGTGTAGTTACACATGTTGGCATATATCTTGGAAATGGTAACTTTATACATGCATCTTCAAAAGCCAAAAAAGTTGTAATATATAATTTTAATGATAAACCATACTATAAAAAAAGATTTCTATGGGGAAGAAGAGTAATTAATAAAAATATTCACTATGCATCAAACTATTAATTAACATAAAAAAATATTAATTTATCAATTTTAATTTAATATTTTTCTATTTATCCACTTTTTTCTAATTTTTTTTTGATATACTCAATTAAAAAAATGGGAGATTTGTGGATAATTTGAAAAATATACTATTTATCATTATTACAATAATGCTGGCTGTTGTGATTGAGGCTATGACAATAAACTCAGCCGATGAGGTAAAAAATCTAAATAGACCATTCAATAACCTCAAATTAGACGATTTTGATACTAAAATATCTCTATCTAAAGCTATCTTTATGCAAAATTCAGAAGCAATGCTACAACGGCTTCTAATAGAAGATGCAAATAAGACATTTAAATATATATCAAATAGAGATTTTATCCAAAAGATATATGCACAAGTTGGCTATACTCCACTATGGTTCAATCAAGATGGACTCAAAAAGAGATTGGTAAAAGAGCTATTTGAAGTAATAGAAAAAGATCCAATGTTAGATAAGAGAGGAAATATATATAAGAGACTAAAATATTTAAAAAAGAGCGTTGATAAAAATTTAACTATGGAAGAGATGTTAAAAAAAGATATTATGATAACCTCTCTTTATAAATCATACCTAAATTTTCATATATTTGGTTCAATAAAATGGTGGAGTTTCCAAAATTATCTAAAAAGACTAAGAGCAAATAAGATATCTGCTAGTTGGATAACATACAATCCAAAGTTTGATATTGCAGATTTAATATTAACCTATAAACCAAAAGAGGTAATAGAGATTACAACACCAAAAACTTTTGGATATAGAAAGATGTTAAAAGAGCTAAAAAGGCTAAAGGAGGTTAAAGCAAAGGGTGGTTTTACAAAAGTTCCAAATAGTTCGCAACTAAAATATGGAAAATCTGGCAAAATAGTAGCAAAGTTAAAAAGAAGACTAATTGAATCTGGAGATTATAGATGTTCATATAACGAAGGTAACAAATATGGTGCATGTCTTAGAAAAGCTGTTAAGAGATTTCAAAAAAGACATGGATTATATCCAAGTGGTAAGATAAATAGACAAACCATAAAAAAATTAAATATATCTGTAGATTGGAAGATTAATAAACTACTCTTAAATTTAGATAGAATCAAAAGACTTCCACGCACAATGGAGAGTCGATATATTATGGTAAATATACCAAGTTTTAGACTCTACTACTTTAAAAATTTTAAAGAGGAACTCTCAATGAGGGTAATTGTTGGAGATAAAAAACACCACACCCCAATATTTAGTAATAGAGTATCTTTTATTGTTTTAAATCCATACTGGATAATTCCAGATAGTATTGTAAAAAAAGAGATTATTCCAAAAATATTGAAAAATCCTCAATACCTAAAAGAGAGAGGGTATGAGGTGAGACTCTCCTATAATTTAAATACCCCTCCAATTGATACATCAAAAATAGATTGGGCAAAGGTGCTAAAATATAATCAAACCAAAAAATATAAATTTGTCCAACCACCAGGACCTAAAAATGCATTAGGAAAAATAAAATTTAAGTTTCCAAACCAATTTTCTGTATATCTACACGATACATCAGATAAGAAATTATTTAAAAAAGCAATAAGAGCCTTTTCTCATGGATGTATTAGAGTATCAGAGCCAGATAAACTCCTATACACATTTACAAAATATGAAGATTCCATATCATACAATAAATGTCAAGCTATTTTAAAAAGTAAAAATAAAGCTCAAATTAACTTAGAAAATAGTATCCCAATACACATTATATATCTTACAGCTTGGGTTGATTCAAAAGGACTTTTATACTATTTTAATGATATATATAACTATGATAAACATCAAAAGAGAGCTATTCAATAAAATAGTAAATTTAAGTTTTATTTTTTTTATTTTTAACTATACTTTAAGCAAATAAATAGGGGTATAGTTTATGAAAAAAATAAAACTCTTAATAGTCTCTACACTTTTAATAATCTCTTCTAGTATTGCCGATAATAATAGAACAGAAATTCAAAAAGATGGAAATAATACATCTACATCAAATCTATTACTAAATAAACTGCAAAAAGATTTAAAAAAAAATCTTAAAAAAAGAAGTAGTCTACTAAAAGATATAAATCACAAAAGATTTCTAAAAAAATTTTATAGAGATAATAACTATAGTGCAGTTTGGTTTAATCAAATAGGACTTACTAAAAGATATCAAGAGCTATTTGATGCTATAGAAAATGATATTACATTAAAAAGAGATGGCAAACTATATAGAAAGTATAAAACTATACAAGGATATATAAAAAGTAAAGAGAGAGACAATCTGCATACAGAATTATATCTTAGTTCACTATATATAGATTTTTTAAAACATCTAATATATGGTTCTATTAATTGGAAATCATTTCAATTTAGGTTAAAAAAACTAAGAAAAAGAGGTATAAATGCACATTGGATCACATATAAACCAGATTATAATATATCAAAATTAATACCACAAGATATAAACAAAACTATAAATGAGGTAACCCCTAAACGATTTGGATATAAGAGACTTCTAAAATCTTTAAAAATTCTACAAAATCTAAAAGCAAAAGGGGGCTGGAAAAAGCTTCCACACTTTAAAAAATTGAAACTAGGAGATAAAGGACAAATTGTTATAAAACTAAGAGAGAGACTCATCGCCTCAAATGATTTAAATAGTTGTGATAACCAAACAGAATCATCACTATTTGAAATAGAAGAGAGCTTAGATAAAGATATCAAAATCCAACCAGAGGCTACTTTTGATAAATGTTTGGAAAACGCCGTAAAAAAATTTCAGGCAAGACATGGATTAAAAGCCGACGGAATTGTTGGCTCTAGCACAAGAAAAGCCTTAAATATTAGTATAGATGATAAAATAGATAAGATTTTATTAAATATAGATAGAATAAAGTGGTTACCAAGAACTAATGATAAAAGATATATAATAGTAAATATTCCAGAATTTATGTTACACTTTATAGAATCTGGCAAAGAGGTTGAAAAATTTCCAGTTATTGTAGGAAAAAAAAGACACAACACTCCTGTTTTTAAAGATACAATCTCCTATATAGTTTTAAATCCATACTGGAAAGTGCCAGATGGAATAGTAAAAAAAGAGATAATTCCAAAGATGGTAAGAAATCCAAACTATCTAAGAAGAGAAGGATTAGAGATACATACAAGCTGGTATGAACACTCCCCAAGAATAAACCCCTATAGTCTATATTGGGAAGATTACTATTATGGATATAGCAAATTTCCATATAAAATTATGCAACCACCAGGCCCTAAAAATGCACTAGGAAAGATAAAATTTAAATTTCCAAATAGATTTAATGTCTATCTACATGATACTCCAACTAAGAGACTCTTTAAAAGAGAAACAAGAGCCTTTTCTCATGGGTGTATTAGGGTATCAAAACCTATAGAGTTGTTTGAACACATAGCAAAAATAAATGGAATCGATATAAATAAAACTAGGAAAATATTAAAAAGCAAAAGAAAGGTTCAATTTAATATAGAAAAGAAAATCCCTGTATATATTGTATATCTTACAGCAGGATATAATGATACAGATAACGTAATAGAGTTTAGAGACGATATTTATGGTTATGATAAGCTTCAAAAGAGAATGGAGTAATTACATAACTAATATTAAATATAATAATTGTATTGTATAAAATTATTATATCATCTTTACTCTCTTCTACCTTATTAATCTTTTTTATATCGACATAAGATCATTTAGTAACTATTTTTATTAAAAATAATTAAATAATATTTTTATATTTTAGGAAAAAAATAATTTTAGTATATTTGCAATAATTTTAAATTGAGTTATTAATATATTTTAATTATTAGTGATATAAAATAGATTAATTTATAATAGGAGAAAACGGGTATGTTAAAAAGATATGTATGGATAGGTGTATTTTTAACATCTATGTTTATAGGTTGTGGAGGAAATGGAAGTAAAGAGGCAAAAGAGTTACTTCAAAAAATACTACAATTAGTAGGTATTCCACAGGAGGTAGTAGTAAATATATGTCAAGATATGAATGAAAATGGGTTGTGTGAATTAAAAGAGCCACATGCAAGATTGATAGTTACAAAAGATGATAATTTAACAACAATAACACAAAAACTCTTAAAAACAGAGGAGGGAAAATATCTATTAGAGACCTATGACCCAACAAAACCAATTCTATTGGAAATTAAAGATAAGAAAATAAAATACAATAATGGTAGATTAGTATTAGATTTTAAAGGTTTTAAAACAAAAGAGAATAATGAGACTAAAGAGCTATCACCAATTCAATTAATAGAGGATAAAGGCTATTTGAGTGAAGAAGAAACAAAAAAGATAAAAGAATTGAAAAATAGAGAGGAAATAGAAGAGGTTATATTTTATAGTTTAGAGAATAACTATAATTTATTAAGAGAAGAGAACCTTTCAAGTAAGATATCAACAGAGAAGAGTATAGAGACATTAGCATTAGGGTTAAAGGACTTAAATGCAACCAAAGAGTTAGTAGATAAAATAAAATCTTGTGAAAATAATAATAGTTGTTTAGATGAAATAAAAAAAGAGTTATCAAATGAATTAAATATTACAAAAGAAGAGGCAGAAGTTATAGCAGAAGATGTAAAAAAGAATAAAGATAACGAGAAAAATGTTGCAGATGGTTATATAATAGAGTTAAATGAGCCTGTAATGTTAAAGTGTGAAGATAAAACATATTATAGTGTTTTAGATGTAGAAAAGAAAGGTAAAATTTTATTTAAAAATTTTGATTCTTCTATAGATAAGTGTTCAATAGTTGTTCCAAAAAGTGCAAGAGTTGATAGTAATAATAATGGAGTATTAGATGTAGAAGATACCACATTAGGTTTTGAGATGAGATCTAATGGAAAAAGTGAATATGTAACACCTTTAACAACTTTAGCAATGTTAAAAAATGATTCTACTTTTAGATCTATGGCAGAAAACTTTAATGTAGTAAGTGGTCCAGCAAGAATAGGGTTATATGTAGGTAAAGAGAGAAATAGAGCAAAAAAGTTAACTTTTCTAAATAGTATAATAAAATTTTTATCAAAACGCAATATAGATATATCAGCAATTAATATATCTCAGATTACATCTGATAGTGTTGATTTTAAAAATTTAAATTTAAATAAAATGATAGAGGCATTACCAAAAGGGGATAAGGATATTTTAATTAAATATTTAAAAGATACAAATCTTTTAAATTTAATAAATTATATGGAAGATTTTAATAAAACACTTATAAATTTAAATAGTTTACTTGTCAATATTACAGATGGGAATAAAAGTTTTGAAAAAGCACTTTTGAGTTCATTAAAAGTAGATGTAAATGAGAGTAACAGTAGTTATATCTCTAATGCTATTTTAACATCTGACTCAAATATTAGTATATTAGATAATACTCAAAATACTAAAAGCATTCAAAAAAATGTAGCAGATGGATATGCTATTAAACTTATATCTCCTGCAAAATTAATTTGTAAAGATGGAGAATTTGAATCTGAAGTTGGAAACACAGGAGCTAATGGTTTAATTACTTTTAATAATATCCCATCAACAATAGAACTAAATGATTGTAATATTAGCGTTCCTGCTGGAACTATTATTGATTCTAATGGTAATGGCATATTTGATAGTGAAGATAAAGCAATTACTTTTGAGATGAAGGCTCCTGCAGATGTTACTTTTATATCTCCTTTATCTACTCTATTATTAGAAAAAATTTCCAACGGTGAGGATATTAGTGAATTTAAAACACTTATTAGTAATTATAATCCTGTTATAGCTCCCTCATTAATTGCTCTATCTTCCAATGAGTCAGAAAAACTTAAACTTCAAAAACTTATTGTTTTAATGGAGGTTTTAAAAAATGCATTAAAAAATTCTGAAACTATTAGTTATATAAATATATCTTCTCTTTTAAATACTAATTTAACTATAGATGTTTTTACTTCAAATATAACTCAAAACTTTTCTGATTCTGTAATACATAAAACTTTAGCTATTAGTAAACTCGTAACCTATATTGATAAACTTGATACTACTAAAGTTGATATCAATAAACTTTTTATCAATATTAGTGATAATGATAAGAGTTTAGAAGACGCTATTAAACTTTCTCTTAAAGTTGAACTTCCTAATATAGATGATATATTTGCTTTTATTTTTAAGAGTGAATATTTAGAATTAACATCTCAATTAAGTTTTATAGCTACTACATATTTTTCTCCTAATTCTACTATTGTTGAAAGCAATTCTACCAGTAGTTGTCATTTTAATCCTAATAGTGAGTATTTTGACTATTTTATTACAACTTGGAAGACTGATAATAATGGTATGAGTGACCATAATAGTATTCTAATCCCAACTAATCCAAGTTATTCTTATAACTATACAGTTAATTGGGGTGATGGTATTATTGATGAAAATGTAACTGGAGATGCAAATCATACTTATGCTTCTGCTGGAACCTATACTGTTAAGATATCTGGTGAATTTCCTGCTCTATATTTTTCTTCAGATATAGATAGTGGAAATTATGAAAATTTTAATTCTACAATAGAAACTGATTCAAGAAAATTGCTTTCTGTTGAACAATGGGGAACTATTAAATGGCAATCTATGTCCCATGCTTTTGCAGAGTGTGAAAATATGGTAATAAATGCTTCTGATAAACCAGACTTATCAAATGTAGAAGATATGAGTAGCATGTTTTTGGGAGCAATTAATTTTAATCAAGATATAGGGGATTGGAATATTTCTAATGTTAAATATATAGATGGTATGTTTATGGGGGCTATAAGTTTTAATAGACCTTTAAATAATTGGGATACTTCAAATGTAGAAATAATGCGTATGACTTTTGATAGAGCTAGTAGTTTCAACCAGCCAATTGGAAAGTGGAATACAAGTAAAGTAACTGATATGGGTTCAATGTTTATAGGTGCTACAAACTTTAACCAAAATATAAGTAATTGGGACGTTTCAAAGGTTAAAGATATGGCTTTTATGTTTAGAGAAGCTAAAAATTTTAATCAAGACATAAGTAATTGGGATACAAGTAGTGTTATTGATATGAGCTGGATGTTTACTGAAGCAGAGAGTTTTAATCAAGATATAAGTGCTTGGAATGTTTCCAAAGTTACTAATATGAATCGTATGTTTGCCCAAGCTAAGAACTTTAATCAAAATATAGGTAATTGGAATACTTCTAATGTTAAAGATATGGGTTGGATGTTTTGGGATGCTTCCAAATTTAATCAAAATATAGGTAATTGGGATGTTTCTAATGTAGTAGATATGAATGGAATGTTTTGTAGAGCAAGTAGTTTTAATCAAGATATAGCAAATTGGCAAACAGGTAATGTCGAAAATATGGCTTCAATGTTTGAAGATGTAACTAGTTTTAATCAAGATATAGGAAGTTGGGATGTTTCTAATGTAGTAGATATGAATGGAATGTTTGCTAATGCAAAAAACTTTAATCAAGATATAGGTAATTGGAATACTTCCAATGTTAATAATATGGAAGGAATGTTTGCCGGAGCAGAAGCATTTAATCAAGATATAAGTAGTTGGAATGTATCTAAAGTAACAACAATGTCTTTTATGTTTAATAATGCTATTAGCTTTGATAGAAGTATTGGAGATTGGGATGTCTCAAATGTAACTAATATGCAATATATGTTCTCAGGCGTAACTCTATCTACTTCAAATTATGATGATATTTTAATTAAATGGAGTAGTCTAACTCTTCAAAATAATGTAATTTTTGATGCTGGAAATAGTAAATATAGTTCAAGTGCAGAATCTTATAGAAATGATATAATAAACAATTACAATTGGACTATTTATGATGGAGGATTGGAGTAGTAGCTATTTAGAAATCTATCACCTAAAAAGGTGTTAGATTTCTATGAGTCTTCTTGAATATAAGCAATTGCCCCAAGTCCAGCAGTTGCCCCATCTCCAGTAGCACAAACTACCTGTTTTGGAGCATCAACTCTTAAATCTCCAGCACAAAATAGCCCTTTAAGTGACATTCTCATTTTCAAATCAACAATAACTTGCCCCTGCTCATTTACATCACATATAAATTTACCATTTTTATCTTTTAAGAGACTATCATCATTACCTAATGTTACACATCTTTTAATCTCTCTAATTGAGAAAGTAACAAAATTAGCTTTATGCCTAAGCGATTTATAATGTTCTTTTACTATCCATATTTTTTGATGGGTCGTTAAGATTTAATCTTATCAAGAATAATATCAGTTACATAAGTAATATCAATAATTGATTGGTTCATTTATAAAAACACCAT
>Ga0256843_1001930_pt1 | contig 15678 bp, 23 predicted proteins | sample AlvinellametaG_FD_191572 | JGI IMG/M metagenome (GOLD analysis project Ga0256843, IMG submission 191572) | Pompeii worm associated microbial communities from hydrothermal vent at the East Pacific Rise, Pacific Ocean - Alvinella | ecosystem: Host-associated > Annelida > Integument > Unclassified ... | reverse complement strand
AAAGAGCTTACAGGACTAAAATACAACCCGTATTACATAAAAGAAATTTTGAAATTTACAAGGTTGTGGAACATAAAAGACAATATAGATACTCTGCTAAGTCTTGATAATAAATTAATAAGAAATTGGAAAAAAAACAACAAAGAGAAATACAAAGATATTTGTAAAGAAGAAAGGCTCGAATACGATTCATTAATCATATGCGATCTGCACATGATTGACGTTGCAAAGCCAATCCCTTCAACTGAAAACAAACAGTCAAAGAGACGGCACATACAACTACAGTTTGACTTCTAGTAGATGCACACGTTTTTAACAATCCCTATAAATTTTGCAGAGTTTTGCGCACCGCTTCCAATAAATGAAATTTTATCGCTGTAAGGCGTTCTGAATCTATGCTTGAACTCTTGACCGTTGACTGTAAGTGTTCCGATCTTCGTTCTAGCGTTAAATGAAAATTTAGCTTTATACCACTGGTTAGCTTCCTGCTGAACTCTTACATTCATTCCATCTCCATAAAAGTCTACAGAGAACAAGCTTGCATTTCTAAAGCCCATGTGAAATGCGGTATCTTTTCTATCGGATACGCTGTTTCCATCATACAAGTCTCCAAGAACCCAGTTAGCATCTTTTACGCGATCAACTTTGAACTCAGTTTCTACGACAAAATCCTGACCTCTAATCTCTACAGCCGGGATAATGTCCAGCCTTTCGTTTCCGCTAAACTTTACACCTTCTTCCGTGTACTCCACATCTCCCGCAGGTTTAAAATTGTATCGGCATAGTTCATCTTCTGCATCACCTGCAAAATCTACGCACATTTTAGGCACAGGAAACGCTTTTTTCACTTGTTTTGCGATACACTCAGGACTTGCGCTGTCCTGTGATAGTATGAAATTTAGCTTCTCTGTTTGCTGTGCAGCCTTTAGCCTCTCGATCTCTTTTTTTAGTTCTTCAATAGTTTCAGCCATTTTTTTTAACTCCTTTTTTAATGTTTATGCACTGTAGTTTTCTACACATAATGAATACAACTCACCGTTGAAATTGCCGGCTTCTGCCTTTCCGATAAAGGAAGCACCTTCTTTTAGCAAATTTTTAAAAGTATGTTTTTTTGACTTTCCGTTTACCGTCAAGACACCCTCTTTTGTGTCCGAATCGAAAAAGAATTCCACGTCATACAACTCGCCTTTTTTCTGTTCTATCTCCAAGTTCATTCCGTCTGCCCAAAAGTCAACAGTGAACAAATTGTCTGACCTGAAACCAATATGCAACGATTTGTTTGCACTTCTTCCGCCGTCACCAAAAAAATAATTGTGTTTCTTAACTTCCAAAATTTTTATCAAAGCATTTATTTTAAACGATTTTTCGCTTATTTTTACCCTGTTTGATAATCTGTAGTATGATTTTCCGTCAAACACTATTCCGTCATCTTTTACTACAGGTGTTCCCCTTGACTCAAAAAAAGTCCTATTATATTTTTCTAAAATTTTATCTTTTTCGATAACTAAACTAAAGATAGGTGTACTAGATTGTAGTTTATCTTTTAATTCTGCTGCATCTCCACCAAGCATAGAAATTTCATTAATTTTTTCAATTATTTTTCTAGTTTTTTGTTGTTTTTTTAGCTCAATTTCATTTGCCAAATATCTTTTATAAAGAGCTTCTGCTTCTGCTTCTATCGAAGCAATGTCGCTATCTCTTATCCCCGTAAACTTCCTTGAAGATAGAGCATAAGAACCACCTAATCCTAAATTTTTTATAGCCATGTTGTAAAAACCATATTTATCCATTAAATAACCCTTTCGACAGAACAATGTGTATAAGCTTGTCCGGTGTATGTAACCACATCTCCATAACCAGTACCTCCATAAATTTCCATAAAAATTTCATCATCTTGTTTTAATTCAACATAGATAAAATTGCTATAAATTCCTCCGCTGTTTTTATCAGATTGGCATGACATCAAATAAACATCAGGGTCGCCATTTGCTTTTTTTGCTTTAAGCATTACATTTTTACTATTGTCGCTTTGTACATTTGCTCCTACGCCTGAGCCAACTTTATACATAGAGAAAGAAACATCTATTCTATACATACCATCTTTTTTGATTAAGATATTGTGTTTTCCTGTTGCATCGTCAGCATTTGCTTTTGTTCCTATACTATCCCCAATAATATAAGAAGCACCAGAAACCATGCCATACTTCTTGCCAGCTTCCAAAGTTTCCCAGCCCATATCTCTTGTCCCAATAGGCAACACATTACTAGAACTAACATATAGCTGTTCTGGTTCTCCAGTTGTCTGGTCTTTGTACCATATTGTCTTAGCTCCATCGGTATTAAAAATTAATTGACTATCTGTGTCAAAATCGTTTGGAACAACTTTCCCATTTTTAACCTTAAAATTATTGTTTTCTCCAGCTTCCCATTTTGAGCCATTATATATTAAGGTATCTCCTTTTTCTGCTCCTGCTAAATCTACATCGTCTAAATCTTTTAGACTTCCACCGCCACCAGTTTTTTTAGGCTCTCCGTCTGCTCCTAAAGTGTAAACATTACCAGTATCCTCGTCAATTACAATCTTAATGCCGTCTGCAAAATCCGCACTTGTCGGCTCCCCAGATTTCATTTTTATCTCTTCACCAGTATTGTTTGCCAAAACATCTTTGAGTTGTTGTGGCTGGTTGTTTGGGTCGTATGTTTCTCCGAGTGCTTCAATGATGTCTTTAGCTGCTGCCGACTCTCTTGCATATTCTGCTAAGTGGAAGAAACAATCGTTTAACTCTGCTCCGCTTAGCGGGTACGGATTTGCAGTATCAAAACCGTTTGTGACTATACCGCTTCCAGCTCCTGCGCCCTGAACAACTGATGCAGGGAAAAATTGGAATTTGTCATATATCTTGTTAGCCAATTTTATGTCCTTTTTCTTTTTATTTTAGCAGTGTTAGCAACTGCAATTTATTGACCCTTTATTTAAACCATCATGGCACAGTTCTGTACCGTTTAGGTACAAGCACTCTTTTATCTCATTCTCCTCTATCGTTTTTTGATAACAATTTAAATTCCAGCCGTTCAACCCACCTTTGTCTGTATAGAACCCATTCATTCCGCCATTATACGGAGCATTTAGCCAAAGGCATTTTCTAATATCCTGGCTCTCGTCTCCTGTCACGCGACTCGACCTTGTGTATACTTCAACCTGTTCTCCGCAATTCATCAAAGCTTCATTTATGCCGCCTTGCAGCACATCATCGTCATATTGCAGATATAGGCACTTCGTAATATCTGACGGGTAGAGTTTTACGCATTGATTTAGCGGTATCGGCAAAGAATCCAAGTAGGCTTGTATGTATTTCTGCTCATCCGCCGTAAATTCTCGCTTCATGAAGATATTTATGCACCCGTCACTAACACATAGATCGTAGCTTCCTTCGCCAAAAATATCTTTTATGTGCTCATCTACTTCACCCAATGTCGCAAAAGGATTTCCGAGTTCAAAAATTCTATTTTTAACGACCTTTCTGTACGCTTCATCATCAAGTGTGCCAAGATCACAAAGATTTCTTGTCAACCCCAGCATGGCGCCAAGACAATCAAGCTTCCAGCCCTCTATATCTTCAATATCGCAGCTATGGTATAAGTCGCAAACCGCCGAAAACAACTCTAGCTTGTTTGGTCGAAACACATTAAGAAGCTCTGTTAAATTTCCTTCGTTATTTGTACCAAGTGTTTCGCTGTTTATCGTCTGTTCGTATTGAGATATTACAGACGGTTTAATAAATTTACTGCAAGACTTTTCAAGCTCTCCTGTTGCACAAGGGTCTCTTTTGGTATCGTCTTTTGCCATTACTGCACCTCGATCATATTTCTACAAAATACAGGAATTACCCATTCTGGCACAATTATTTGACTTCCTTTTATTGGTGCACATGGAGCATTTATGCATGACTTATTCAAAAGTTCAGACGGTGTTCCAGCGTCCGCGCAAGGATCAGGATTTACATTTGCAGCAGTTGAATTTAGCGTTAGCTGTGCTGTTGCTGATATTTCGAATTCAATGTCGCTCACCATAAATCCTTCTAACCCAAGCATAGATTTAAAATGCGTATCTTTCACAAGTGAACCTGCTGTATAGTCACATGATTTTTCCATTATCAAGTCAATAATCTTGTTTTTATCAGACGTTGAACATATACAAGCGTCATTGTCGTCATTTACCTTTAGTGTGATTTTTAGCGGTTGCTGTATGGCTCTTGTTATCTTGTATTCAATACAATCTTTCGATATTTCAGTATTCCCGCCAAGCTCTCCAATCGGCGCGTACTCTTTTAGAACATCCGCTATATCGTCATCGCTTCCACCTGAAACAATTGGATATGTTATTCCATTTTTATAAATTACTCTCGCGTATGTTACGCCTTGAACATTTTGCAGTTTTGTCTCCAATAGAGAGTACTTCTTATACCTTGTGTCACCTATGCTTTTTACACCTGTTAGCCTTTTCCTAAGCTCGTCATCTGTTTCACCGTCTTTTCTCTCAAGACCTCGAACTGATGCTATTACATCAAGATAGCTTACTGATGCAGTCAGCGGGTTTATCTGCATCAACAATGCCTGAAATGATAGGTGTATCTCATACTCTTGCTTAGACATATTCTCTACAATTTGCCCCGCTACGCTTTCAGGTATGATCGTGTCGTTTTCGTCCATTCCCAACATCGGCTTTAGTCTGTCGGCATTAGAGGCTATTATTTGCGAAAAGTGCGGTATTTTTAAATCTTTATCAAGCAGCATTGCGATCCTTTACAACATATCCATATTTTGTCTTTACGCGGTAATAAACGTTAAGAATGTGATTATCTCTATCTTCTACCATTTCTAGCGACTCGATAGCTTCAACGTCTTTTATTTTCATAATTGCGTTTATTATCATTGCTCTTGCAAGTCTTTTGTTCCCTGCATTGTATTCTCGAAAAAACGTAGGATAATCAAACCCGTCATTTACATTTAGGCAGTCCTCGCCTTTCCAAAATTTCAAAGTATGATTAATTTCAGCTCTCACCCTGTCACATCCGTCAATCAAAACGAAATCTTTGTGCGGCAAATCTTCTTTTTCTTCTATTTTTAAGGCGTAGGAGTTTTTTTCTTTGTAGTCTTGTACCGTAACAAATACGAAGTAGTTAGCCAAAATAACTCCTTTTTGAGTTATTTTAGCCTGAAATCAGATAGTTTCTTTTTGCAGCTCTTTGATAATCTCGATAGCTTGTCCGTCATCATCTCGAATAGTGAGACTAATAACAACACTTGTAATGCCGCCAACGTCGATAAAAATATCGTTGCCGCGAAAAGTATCAACAAGATCGCCTCTTTCAATTTTCCAAAAATACTCAATATCGCCATTATTGCAACCTGTTCCGTAATCTTTATCCTCTGCCTCTGCGACTATGTGCATAATTTCACCATTAATAGAATAGCTAAAGTCTCCAACTGGTGGTATGTGAACACACCCACCAGAAGCCAACTCGTGCTCTTTAACACTTTCTTTTATTATTCCAGCAAAATTTCCACTGTTTCCTGTCGTACATCCTGACGCAAAAACGATCATTACCAATGCAAATATATATTTTCTCACTATAAACCTTTCTTTATTTTTTTAAGCATATCCAATATCTCAGCAACCTCATTTTTTATATACTCTTGCTTCTCCCGCCTCATTTCTAGTTCAAGGTGGTATTTTTCAAGTCCCACAGATGCAGCCCTCTTTCTTTCCCACTCTTCCATATCTCTCAAAGCAATAGCACTAACTCTTTCAAAATATGTCATTTTGTGCGCCTCAACTCTTTTTTTTAGTCTGCCGCTCATCATCTTATCGAAATTATCAGCGCCGATATTCTTTCTAAGCTCCTGTAGTTCTTTTGCTCTTTTTTTCATCTCTTATCCTTTTGTGTATTTTACTAAGTTCCATGTCTTAGTTATTATCTATATCGACATATGTAGAAAAAACTTTAGTAATTTTGATAGTTTTTTGACATTATTTTTATATTGTGTTAGAATTTCTTTACTAAAAATAAAAAAGGTTTAACTTATGACTAAAGAAACTGAAAATATTTACAAAAATCTACTAAAGGAAACAAAACATATAGCAGAAATCAAAAGAGCAAAATCAGGACTGAAATAGAAAAAGCACTAGAACACATTGCAACTGTTTATAATGTGTCTGACAAAGAAGTTATCGATATAGTCAAAAAAGATTTTGACCCTATGCCTTTTTAGCTGCAACCCTGTTTCTGACTATCTTGTCTCCGTCAATATTAAAACAATACTCCTTACTCTCTTCTTCCTCTTGATGCAATTTTTGCAATAATGGTTCAATACTCATTGCTACTGCTATTATCTTCATGTCTCTGTTTAGCGTATAGTGCCTGTTTGATATTTTCTCTATTTTGTAGTTTTTGTATGTCATGTTTGCTCCATATGAAAATTTATTGCATGCAATTGCTCTAGTATGTGTATTTGAGCTTCAATGCTTATCACATCACCTGTATTGCATTTTATCAGATTTTTGTTTTCATCAAAACATATCCAGCTATTGCCTCCCTCTTTTACAGGAACTTCTATTATGTTCTTCCCAGCTCCAAAAATTTCAAAAAGATGATCTCTGTAATTTTTTATCTCATCGCTCTCAAGTAAGTAATCTCTAGTGTAATCTCTAGTGTAATCTCTAGTAATAGTTTGGACGGTTTCGTCATGTAGTGTTGGGACGGTTTCGTCTTTTCCAGTTAGGACGGTTTCGTCCTGTATGGATTTGACGGTTTCGTCCTGATTTGTATCGCTGTCCGATATAGTTGGGACGATTTCGTCCTGATTGAATTTTTCGGCATATTCCAAGAATATATCCCAATCTATTTCATAATAAGTTTTAGCCGGAATCCCCTCTCTCGTTTGCTTTATGAATGGTAGGTCTTTTATTGCTTTCTTTGCTGTTTTTAGCTCTCTTTCAGTGAACTCTATTTCGTTAGCAATATCTTCGTTTGTTTTGTAAAATTTTGTCTTTACGCTAAACCAATACATCAACTGCGATAATAGAATGCCTCCGTGAACGCTGTTTGTCATCTTTTTGTACATTGGGTGGTATGTTATCGGTCTGCTGTTTAATTCTGCCAGTAGTGACCTAAGTCCTGCTCTCATGTTATGTCCTTTGTTTTTTTTAATTTGCAAACAAAAACACAAAGAGAAGGATTATTTTATTGACATTTTGCGCTAGATATAGTAGTATTACTATACGAACACAAAAGAAATAACCCTTCTTATGTGTTATAGGGTACAGCCACAAGCTGTACTCGTTTTGCTTCGTTAGATTATAGCTTGTTAAATTTCAAAAAATCTTAATCTTTTGTTTTCTCTTCTTCCCATTTTAGTTCCGCCTCCATAAGCTTATCTGCAAGTCTTTGGTCTGCATACAATCCGGCACGCTCAATAAAAAGAACCGACATTGTATCATCAGCTGACACATTAGTTAATTCCATATGGTCTATATCAATTTCAATATATTTTCCGATGCAATTACCATAAACATTAATATTTTTACCTTTTTCTATGTAGCCGTCTATTGTTATTAGCGCTTTAAGTCCGTCCGCCATGCTAAAAATATCAGCGAAAACATTTTCAAAGTTATTCATGCTAAGGCAAAGAGAGTCAATAACGGCTCTCTTGTACCTCACGTTCGCGCTCTTCCAAAAAAGCTTTTATTTCCCTTGTTTCAAGCTTTTCGAGGAGAGCATAAGCTTTCATGACTCTCCTATTACTCATATCTTTTTTCTTCCAAAAAACATTTTTTCACTTCCTCCATATCCAAGAAATATTTTCCAATAAATCTATGCGTTGTTAATTTGCCACTATTTATAAGATCAAGCAGATCACTTGTTGTCAATCCTGTCTTTTCACTAAAATCATCTACATTTATATAGATTGCTCCATCCATAAAATCAAAAAAACCATTTTTTACTTTTAAATTAAAAATGCTTTTCTTTGATTTTTTGTTTCGTCTTTCAAGTTCTTTTTTTATAATTTTTATATCATCAAGGCTAAAAAGTTTGTATCCAAGATTGTCTTTTAATAGTTTCATCCCTGTTGTGTGCACTATGCCGTTTATTCTACTTCTGCTTGTTCCTAATTCTTTTGCAACCTCACCAACATGCTTATACATTTTAACTACTTTTTAAAACGTATTAAACCATTTTTGGAAATTTTTGTAAAATACAATATTCCAAAAGAATATTATGTTTATATGTTTATTGCCCGTAAAAACGCAATTATTCACTTATCAAAAATCAAAAAGTACAATTTGGTAAAAAAGGCTTTTTCACAAGCATTGTGTAAAATATACTCAACTTCCTGTTTGAACTGTTCCATTTATCTTAACCGCTCCATTCAAATCAACACTGCCCTCTGCTTTAAAAATCCCAGTCGCACTAAACTCCGTTTCTACCGTAACTTTCTTTTTAAATGTAATCTTTTCATGACAAATTATCTCGCTATCTCTGATCTCAAATTTCAGATCATCGTTGATCGTCACTTTTACCGTGTCTTTTAAGACTTCGACTTTTGTCTTTTCATCATTTGTGTAAAGTATCGCTTCATCTTTTTTGAGCTTAATGGTATTTTTGTCTTTCACAAATCCGGCTGTGATCTCTTTTTTCTTTGTATTTACAACAAATCTCAGATCGTCGCAACACTTGCCACGTATTACAAGTGCGTCCTCGTTATACTTTTTGATTAGATCGTCTTTATATCGTAGCTGCATGGGGACAAAAACCCCGTCTGATATATCCATTACCCTATTGTCTCGATGTTCCTTAAAACCGTTCTCCCAGTCGTCTATCGACCTGTCCATAAATAGCGCTATACCCTCATCGCCTTCTTTGATAGGTATAGTCAAGTAGATCAGCTTATTCCCAAGATTTATAACTGGCAGCTCTTTTAACGTATCAACCTTTTTAAAATCATCTCCGAGTAATTCTTTTGGGATTATCTCAACATCGACCGTATTTTTATCCTTATCAAACTTTTTAACTTTTACCGGTATTGCCGTTCTATGATCTGACAAAAAGTCGCTCATCCCTTTTTCGATGATTGCTGATACTTGGTCAAAATCTGTTATTGTCTCTGTCACTTTTTAGCCCTCTCGCATTTATTCAAAGCATCTTCCAAAAACACACACTCTAGTTCATCGTTATATTTTCTGAACCACATATCACCATCGCATCTATTCAAAACCATGTAAGACACTATCGTTACTGCTGAAAAAGAAACAAATGATGCAAGTTGCGTAGGTGCTTCATATGCAAATATACTTAACATTTGCACTAAAAATATAAAAATTATTTTCAACCAATACCTCCACAGGTAGATAATTTATCCGGCATTTTTCCTGTTATTGTTGTTTTCCAAGATGCAGAACCGCCAAGAAAATCGCCTGAGTGATTGTACGAAACGATCTTGTATGTTCTGTTTATGTCTTTTGACTGCACAACAAGCTGTGTCCCTATGCGCACATTTGGATTTAGCAGCATTTCTACCGTTACTCCGTCCTGATTTAGCTTAGGACTACCAATCATCCCATTATATACGTTGCAAACTGTACTCTGATCAAACATCAAATCTTTTCTAAGTGCGCACAACTCCTGTTTTTCAATCCACCAGTCAAATCCGTTTTTCTTTGCAAGTTTGTTAAGGTGTTTCCTTGCTGACCCGCACAATGTCCTATGTGTCTTATCTTCCGTTTGATCACATCCTTTTATCTGCCCGACTGTTACATTCTCCATTTCCTGCGCGCATGCACTTATTGCGCTTTTCACACTGCAACCTTTACTTAGCGTTTTGTTGCATGTGCCTTTTTGACAAGCCTTATCGCCGCTTCCCGCTGTTATTGTTGTTACTATATCTACTGCATCTCTGTTGCTCCATACTGTCCGAACCTCACCTTTTGCTATCATCCCGAATACCCCGTCTCTGTAACCTGCATATATCTCTATATCGGCTCCCTCGCTGTCTATTTGTCTTCTTTTTGCTTCAGACAAGTTCCATATTGATACCGTAAATCTGTCTTGTTGACTAGTTATTGTCGCATTGCATGAGAAGGCAACTTTGAGCGGCGTTAACTTTCCAAGGCTTGATATTTCAACACCATTGCATATGATTTGATACTCTCGTATGAACACTACACAACCTCTTCAAAATAGATTAAATCAAGATTAAACAAATCGTCTTTTCCGATCTTATCTTTTTTGGGGTAATTAAAGTACAAAGAGCCTAGCGGCTGGTTTTCTCTTGTTGTAAATTTTAGCCCTTTAAACATATCTATGTTTGGCAAAATAGGAGCATTGACAAGTATTAGCTTGTCGTCAGCAAACACATTCAAAAAGTATATATCAACCAAATAGTTATAATGTATCGCTATCTCAATTGCATCTATTTTGATGTGCTGGTGATACTCATCTTTTTTCACTTCAATAAATAAACAATCAAGTTCGTTCATAATTCACCCCGTCATAATATCCTCTATCAACCCTTACGAAGTTTCCATACTGATCTCTTATAACCTTGCCCTCTTTGTGTTTTACTCTCCCTGTGTTATGTGTTCTACCGTGCCTCTCTTTTCTTCTTGCAAAAGTAGTATTTACAACAGACCTTATCAGACCTGCATACCCAAGATACACGCTTTGCACTTCCACAGCTTTTATATCGATTATTGACGCATCTTGCGCGGGTGTGTTATTTGCGCTTACATCTGTCAAGATCATGTTTGGGTAGCTCGTTACATTTGTCGTTATGTCAACACCAACCCTGCTAAGCTGCAAAGCCCTTAGAGCATTGAAAACCAAGTCATACTTTGCGTCACCTGATACGATTATTGAAAAATCTATCTCAAACGGCAATATGTGCACATGATCACTAAGGATAAAATTATCCTCTACAGGATAATGTGTTATTTGCGTCCTTGATCTCGAAGTCTCACTTAGTGCCCCCATATACCCGCCAACAAAACTTGTCGAAATAATAGATATATATGTGTCAAATTGCCCAAAATTGTAACAGCTCATTTTCTACCCCGCATTCGGTATCTTTTGTACCGTAGTCATATTTCTTTTCATCGAATCAGCTTCTATTGCGTCTCCTACGGCTCTTCCTATTTCGCTTGCGCTTGCGTTTGTGCCCTGAACGTTTACAGTCACGTTTGTATTGTTGTTGTTATGCACACTCACAGGCGCAACTGTTCCAACCGGTGCTTTTGCAGGTAGTGACGGCGTGGAAAATACCGGTGCAGGCGCTGGTGTTTGTGGAGTGTTGCTGCTTGTCTGAGAGCCTTGTGCAGGCGCACCGCTAAATGCATCTTTTGTTCTCTTCCATAGGTCTCCTATGCCTTTGCCAAGCGTGCTGTTTTTAAGTGCTGCCCACAATTCCTGCAATTTTGCTTTCATCGCATCAACCGCCCCATAAACAGAGTCTTTAGCGCTTGTCATTGCGTTGCTTATTGCGTTTTTTACGCCTTCGCCCCATTGCGAAACAGTATCCCAGTTTGCAAATAACGCTATTAGTGCAGTAATGGCAGCTATAACCATAAATATCGGACTTCCTGCAACACCAAGAGCCATTAACGCAGTAGAAAAAGACGCTATCGCATTCAACACCATTGCGCCGCCTATGACTCCTGCAAATATCTTTATATATCCGATTATCTCATTCAGTTTTCCTATGAACTCTTGTCCACCAAGCGCATTTACTAGCGATTTTTTTAATTCTGATAACTTTTGCCTTACCTTGTCAATAATCCTTGTCAAAGCCTCTTCGTAGCCTACAAATTTACCGTTATCAAAAAGGTTTGTTTTACCCCACTCTTCTACTTTCTGGAAAAAAGCGGATACTTTTTGAGATGCAAAATCAATAAATTCGCTTATTTGCTTTTTATGCGCTTGCAAATAGTCCGTTATTCTGTTTATGTATGGAGTCAATACCTCGCCTATTCCGGCGCTTGACTTTTTAAATACCTCGCTTATTGTAGAACCTAAGTTCCTTATTGACTCATCATATCTTTTCAGGCTTTCAACATCATCTTTTGAAATGAATTGCTTTGCCCTGTTTGCGCGAATTACCTCTTCTATAGTCCTTCCTGTCTTTTTCGCTTCCGCTCTGAGTTGGCTAAATAGCTTCTGTGACTCCCCACCAAGCCAATCATCCATAGAAGAAGTGTATTTTTCACTAATGTCGACCAACTTAGCCATTATCATAAACTGTTCGTTTGCAGATTTTTTTGAAAACTTTTGAAGTGCAATAGCGGTATTCATAACGCCTTTGAAATCGCTATCAACTTTTGCTAAATCACCGTTTCCAAGAGTTGTAGCAAAAAGATCGTTTAGCGTGCCCTCTTCTATCCTCTTTGCATCTTTCTTTTTTCCTTTTGCATCCGTATAACCTGAGAGATTAAATTCTTCTATAGCCGCCTTGCCGCTTTTTAGATCACGTTCCAAAGAAGATATCGATAGACCAACTTTGTTTTTCATCTCTTCAAAGATATCAATTACATTGTCAACTTTGATATCCTTTAAGCCTTTTGCAATCGCCTGAACGGTTTTATAGTCTGTTCCAAAGCTTTCAGCAAGCTTTGCCTTTTCGGAAACATTTGACGCAATCGCTCCAGAACCAGCAATCGCTCCGGCAATCGCACCAGCTCCTATTTTTGCCAAAGATGAAGCAAGATTAGCAGATAGTTTTATTGCCTTGCCTATTCCTACAGCAGCACTTCTTCCTATCTTTTCAAGCGCACGTGATGCCTTTCCTGCATATGACACTACTTTCAAGATTGTATCATTTAGCTTGTCTACTTTTGCAGACGCAACACCTGTATTTACGCTTATGTCTATATCTTTAGCATTATCAATAAACTCATTTAGCTTTTTTTCTGTCTTATCTATCGCTTCAAGTGCTTTTTTGCTATCAAAACCAAAAGATACGATCAGTTCATCTATCGTCACGAAAAAGCCTTTTTATTTTGATTATACAGGAAAAATCGGCGCGGCTTTACAAGTTCACTTTAAGGAGGCTGTATGGATTCACAGTGCCGCGCCGACAAGGATAACACATGAGTGCGTGACTACAAAAGGAGGCGCACATTTGCAGTCACTTCGGGATTATGCCAAAAATTTATTTAGCTGTTTTCTAGTTCCGCTTTCGCCCTGTAGTAGTCTTCTACTGCCGTACTTATGTCGCTGTCAAAGCTCATATATTTAACTATCATCAAGACATCTTCAATATACATATCATTCAAATCCACATATGAATAAAACCCCTGTTTTATAGGAGCCATAATCATAGGGATGTAAAAATCATCACCGTAATAAAGTTCCTGATACTGTTTGACTATTCGATTTACTGAATAGTCATTTCTTGCTTTCCCACCTTCGTTTCCGGCATATTATTCCCAAAGAATAGTGCTCCGACGTTTATTTTCAAAAAATTAAACAAGATTAAGAAGTAGTGTTGTGGGTGGTTGTCGATAACCCAGTCCATATCGATCGGTTTCTTTTCTCCTATGCGACACGTAAAATATGACGCTATCTCCATAAGCCATGCAAGATCATTTTCATCTAACTTATGCAAGTTGTCAAGCAGTTCGACAACCTCTTTTTTTTCAAGAACTTTTGCAACGTCCATATCTCCAGATATCGCACCGCTTGTAAAAAGAGCTATTGCCGGTATCAGAATTGGAGTCAAAGACTTTGTTACTTTTGTGGTTATTTTCATTAGCAGCATATTGGGGTCAATCGGAGGAATTTTTACCACTTCATAGCCAACACCGTCAAGTAGGTATGATTCTCTTTTTCTGTTGCCTGCGATTAGTCTTTCAGCGTATTGTTTTATTTGGGTGTTTTCCATTTTGCGCCTCCTTTATTTACTGTATGTGACTGAATAATAGCATTTATTTGATCTGCTATATTCTACGCCCCCAGTATCTACTGATTTACCATATCTAACTTTAACTATTCATTAAACATAGACCCATCTCCCGTGGATCGTATAGGTTTTTGCGGCAGACTCTCCGAACGGTATCTCGCCTCTTTTCAGCACTACAACACTGTCAGAGATAATAGAAAATTGTGAATTAGCATTATAATCAAAAAGCCCCATTGAGCAACACGCCCTGTCACGAAATGCTTTTTCAAGCGCAGCATGAAGCTCAGAGCCGTTCACAACAGGAATTGTAACTTCAAAATCTTTTGCGTTTGAAGCAGCGTAAGTTGTGCCGCTTAATGTCGGTGTTGCAGTTATAGACTCAATTTCAGGAATTGAGATCGCTTCTGCAATTTGGTCGCCGTCATAATCTACGTCGCAAAATTGCAGAACTATATTTTCAGGATTTGAAAAAGTACATTTTTCAGCCATTTTTTAACCTTTTTGTTTTGTTTTGACTGATTTTATATTATTTTAGTGGTACTGTTTTTTACTCTCCATATCTCCAAACACATTGATCTTTCAAATATGGATTCATTGTATATATTGGGTCATCAATATCTACTCTTTCAACAATAGAAAAAGCAATTTCATTTTTAACTCTATTTGCTTTTTTGTTCATATTGCTAGTTCTTGAAAAATTATCAAGTTCTAATGCTAATCTCATGTGCCCACTACAATTGAAATCAGTTGGCAAAACACAATTTTCAGATATAAAGCCTTGTGGAAAACCGTTATATAATTCAGATGCTTTTTTGATATTCTTCTTTGCAGTATCAATCCAGCCAAAATAATACTCTAACATATCGATATCAAGTTGCACAAAATATGGGATATATATAATTTTGTATCCAATTTCCGTATATCTTTCATGTTTTATTTTATCTCTCTTTTGAGTGTTTGAAGAGCAATAGTGATAATGCCCGTCAAACTCAACTATCAACTTCAACTCCTCTATTCTATAATCCGGTCGCATTTGTATATTTGAGCCACCAACTACTCTATTATGGATAATCTCATATCCAGTGAACAATATTTCAAGATATCTCCCTAAAACTTTTTCATCTAAATAATCTATTTGCTTATCTTTTTTATTTGTATAGTATGGTCTATATTTCATGTGTTAATCCTTTTTTTAAATATGATTTATTATAGCACTATTTTAATTAAAAAGGTATTAAAATTGTAGTTTTTTGAGAGAAAATATATAATTCTGCAACAAATAATACCGGGCACTAAGCCCGATAATTCTATTGAAAAAAACTATTGGCATCCCTTGTATATGGCACACAAACAGACTCGTAAGCCGTGTGGCTAATCCATCCGCTACACTTGATTGCAGCTTGAATGGCAGGTAGCATGTGATTTGATCTGTGCTGATCTTCAATTCTCTTTTTCAGCTCTTCAAGACTCTCTACTGAAATCTGATCTTCAATCAATCCACCTGATCTAACTCCTCTAAGAAGAGAAATCCTAAAGTTAAGCATCAATCCCGCTAAATCTTTATCTCTGTATGTCGTAACTTTGTTTTGCTTAAAATATCTGGCTTGATCTTCTTGTATTCTATGATTTAGCCAGTCGATGAAGTGTACTTCATTGATACCTACTCCGTTTGGCATAAGTCCAGAGTACAGGAACTTGTAACCTTCGTAATCCCCATAAACATTCCCG
>Ga0256843_1001929_pt1 | contig 15678 bp, 14 predicted proteins | sample AlvinellametaG_FD_191572 | JGI IMG/M metagenome (GOLD analysis project Ga0256843, IMG submission 191572) | Pompeii worm associated microbial communities from hydrothermal vent at the East Pacific Rise, Pacific Ocean - Alvinella | ecosystem: Host-associated > Annelida > Integument > Unclassified ... | reverse complement strand
ATGTGTCATGATACTGGTGCAGCTCCAGCTCCTGGTGATAAAGCAGCATGGAAACCACTCATTGCTCAAGGAATGGAAACACTTTACAAACATGGTATCGAAGGTACTGACTTAGGTATGCCTCCAAAAGGTGGTTCATCACTTAGTGATACTCAATTCAAATCAGTTGTTGACTACATTGTTAGCACTGTAAAATAAACTCAAACAAAGGATAATAAAATGGAAAGAAGAAAATTTTTAAGTATGACTTTAGGTGCATTAGCTTTAGCTGCTGTACCTGCGAGCGTAAGAGCAGAAGACTTTAGAAAATCAAAGCCGACTGTATGGACAGCGAAAACTGTAGAAGATGCTATTAAAGCAATGTATGGGACTACTACTCTTATCGAAGAGGGTGTAGAACTTAAAGCTGCTGGTGAAAAATACAACAGTGGTAGAAAAGCAGTTGCGAGTAACGGTGGAGCAATTCCTGTTGATTTTGGAACTAAAATTCCTGCTAAAACTATTGCAGTTTTCCAAGATGCAAACCCTGAAGCTGCTGTTATGGTAATCGACTGTAACAAATACAGTGTAAATAAATACTCTATTAAAATCAAAATGGCTAAGCCAGGTACTATTACTGTAGTAGTTGAAGGTCAAGACGGTAAGCTTTATGCTGCTAAACAAACTCTTGATGTTGCACTTGGTGGATGTGAAGGTTAATCCCTTTTTCCAAACAAATATTTTAAAAATTAATTATTAAGGAAATACAATGGCTGGTATTAAAGTAAAAGCAAAATTAAAAAATGGTGTTGTAAAAGTTAAATCTATGATCAAACATGAGATGATGACATACAATATGGCAGAGAAAAAAACAGGAAGCAGAGATAATGCAAACTTCATTACTCATGTTACTGCAACTGTAAATGGTGAAACTGTATTTGATGCATCTACTTCACAGTTTTTATCAAAAAACCCTATTCTTAAATTTGAATTCCAAGGCATCGGTGCTAAAGGTGACAAAGTTGAGATGGTAGCAGTTGACCTTAAAGGAAAAACTTACAAAGGTAAAGGTAAAATCAAATAGTCTGATTTTACACTTTCTGAAGAAGCGCACTGCTTCTTCAATACCCTATGCTTCTCCTCAACAAAGATATCTATCTTTGAATCTTTAACTTTATTATCTTTTTTACACTTACTACAATGATGACAAAGTTATGGATTTTACAGAAAATCTGCTCAGTGATCTAAAAAGCACTAGCTCCAAATAATAACAATGGTGAAACAATTGACACAGACTGCAAAAGTACTAAAACTTTATATTACGAAAGATGATGTTAGCAAAACAAGAGTAAGCCCTACTCAAATTACTCTCGATGCAAATGGAGTAGAGGGTGATAAGTTTTATGCAAAAGATGAAAATAGAGCTATCTTGATAAGCTCTATAGAGAGCTATAAACTTAGCCAAGACAATGGTATAGAGTTAGAAGATGGTGCACTGGGTGAGAATATTCTCATAGATATCAACCCTTACCATCTCCTCCCAGGAGATAAGCTCTGCATAGGTGATGTTACACTTGAGATCACACAAAACTGTACGCTGTGCAAAGGTCTCTCAAGTCTCAGTCCAAAACTACCAAAACTGCTCAAAAATGACCGTGGTATCTTTGCCAAGATATCTGATGACAAACATCACACGATCAAAGTGGATGATCAGGTTATCTTGTCACCAAAAACAGATTAAAAAGGACGCTCATTGAAAACTATTCTCACTCTGCCACTTTTGTTCCTGCTTTTTTTTACAGCATGTACAAAGACGCCTACACAACCAAGCCTCGGCAAAACAGTACAACAAGATGTACAGGTTTTTACTGCAGATAACGCTAAAGGTACAATCACACCACAAACAATAGAAGAGGCTTTTGATGCATTGGGACTGAGTGTTGTTGGGAATAATGATATGAATATCCCTTTTAAAAAACGCTTCAAGCATACACACTACAAAGTCTATAATCTTGCTATGTTTATGCACAATAAGCTTACTTACAAACTCCTAAAAAAGTACCCTGCGTTTGGAGCACTCACACCCCTGACAATGTCCATATATACAAAAGGCGATAAGATATACATTGCAACGCTCACGCTTCACGGTATGGCTAGAACTACACAGATACCGGCTAATGATCCTGATCTGATTGCCTATGCTAAGATCATTCATGAAGCACTCCAAAAAGCCCTGCCAAATGGCTCTTTTGAAAAACTAAACTTTCAACCAACACACCACAATGATCCTCTTCAAGTCAACTTTACAACAAAAGTTGACCTGAGTGATAAAGATGCAGAGGAGTATATAGAGGATTTTGAAGCAGAGTTTGAAGCAGAGATGGAACCGCTTGGCTTTTTACTTCCAAATTTTACAAATGTTCAAGAGGAGCTCTTTGACGAGTATGGATATGATGCATATGATTTCTATCACACCTACTCTATCTGTAAATTTGATGTCATCTACCCTGTCTCTAAAGCTCATCCTGAAGCAGGGGCATGGGCACCTTGTTCATTTTATCTTTACAAGAAGAAAGATGAAGATGTAATGCATATGGGATTTTTAAGTGTTGAGAACTGGATAACAACGCTTAATATTAAAGATGAAACATCTCTCAAACCTCTGCGTGAGGCACAACAAATGATAGTTGATATTTTACATGATATAAGCGAATAAAAGGGTCTCTCTTGAATCTACAGCAATTTTTAACAGAATATGGAGAAAAAGTTCCTGGATACGACATAACAGTTATAAATGAAAGAGAAGCAAGAGCTGCTGCGGGTATTTTAGCTACACTTGGCATGATAGTTATCTTTGTAGGTATTGGATACAATCATGTTATAGTAGCCCGTGTCTATTTAGCCTTTTTATTTATCGATTTTACTGCAAGAATTATCTCTCCAAAATATTCGCCTTCTCTACTCCTTGGAAAGTTCATAGTTCGAAATCAAAAACCTGAGTATGTAGGAGGGCTGCAAAAACGCTTCGCATGGACACTTGGCTGGCTTATCTCTTTGCCTATGCTTAATTGGTTTGTATTTCATTGGGACATTACCTTTTACAAAGTAATGATCTGTGTTCTGTGTTTAACACTCATGACATTAGAGAGTGCCTTTTCCATCTGTGTTGGTTGTATGATCTATAAAGCCATAATCAATAAAAATCCACAACACTGCCCGGGTGGTGTCTGTGAAATAAAGAAAAAAGAACCCATACAGACCTTTAACCCTCTCCAAGCAACAATCGCAATTATTACAACAATAGCACTTATTGTAGGCGTGTACCTCTTTTTAGCGAAAACAGAATCAAAAACATTTTTTGGAGAGTTTTTACACGAAGCAGTACTTACAAAAGAGCAACTCAAAAAAGAGAAAGAGGCAGAGTTCCAAAAAGCTATGGAAGCAGAGTTTGGGGATGATGACGATTTTTAGCAGATGCTAAAAATCATTTGTAGTACTTCACTACTCCATCCATACGTGAGCCCATGTTCAGTAGTAGCATATCAGCAACCACAAGTGCGGCCATAGCTTCACATACGATTGTACCACGAATAGCTACACATGGGTCATGACGCCCTTTTAAAGAGAAGTCTACTTCATCATTCATTGTTGTTACGGTATGCTGCTCTTGAAAGATCGAAGGTGTTGGCTTAAAGTAGACATTAAGCACGATATCTTCACCATTACTTATTCCGCCTAAGATGCCACCGGCATGATTGGACTCAAATCCATCCTTACGGATAGGGTCATTGTTTTGTGAACCAAGTGCACGCGCAGAGAGCACACCATCACCAATCTCAACAGCTTTTACAGCATTAATGCCCATCATAGCATCAGCTAGAACTGCATCAAGCTTATAGTACAGCGGCTGTCCAAGACCAACAGGAGCACCTTTAATAACTACGCGAGAAACACCACCCACAGAGTCATGACGTGCTTTTGCTTCAAGTACAGCATCTTTTTGTGCCGCTTCAGCTTCAGGGTCTAGTGCATAGATGATGCTCTTTTTCGCTGCTTCATAGTTATACTCTTTTGCCTGTATACCATGAATCTCACTAATGCCGCTAAGTACCTCAATACCAAGCTCACGCAACATAAGCTTCGCAATTGCACCCGCTGCCACGCGTGCCGCTGTCTCACGCGCAGAGCTGCGTCCGCCACCACGATAATCTCGTATGCCATACTTATGGAAGTAGGTAAAGTCAGCATGTCCTGGACGAAATACATCTTTGATATTTGAGTAGTCACGTGATTTTTGATTTGTGTTATAGATCACCATGGCAATCGGTGTTCCAGTACTCTTACCCTCAAAAACACCACTGAGAATCTCTACTTTATCAGCCTCTTTTCTGGCTGTCTCAAACTCGCTCTTACCTGGTTTTCTACGATCTAACTCACTCTGTATAAAGGCCTCGTCTATCTCAAGTCCCGCAGGAACACCATCTAAAATACACCCTAGTGCCCTGCCGTGTGACTCACCAAAAGTTGAAAACTTCAGTCTTATTCCAAAACTATTCACTCTTTTTTTCCTCTTTCAATATCTCCACTGCCTCTTTTGCAGCCTCTTGCTGCGCTATCTTTTTACTCTTACCAATAGCACGTGCATACTCTTTGTCTTCAATATAGACAGCCACTTCAAACTCTTTTTTATGGTCAGGTCCGCGAGAAGCTATCACTTTATACTCCGGTGTTATACCAAAACGAGCCTGCGTGAGCTCTTGGAGTGTTGTTTTAAAATCTCTAAAGAGTGAATCGAGTGAGATCTCTTTATGATTTTCTTCAATCAAACGAATCGTTATCTCACGTACCTTATCAAGACCTGCTTCAAGGTAAATCGCTCCCATTATCGCTTCAAAGGCATTAGAGAGCAGTGATGATTTTTCACGACCACCATTGTTGTCTTCTGCATTAGAGAGCAAAATATACTCTCCAAGATTAAGTGCTCGTGCAAGCTTGTCAAAACCGGTCTCATTTACCAGTGATGCACGGATTTTTGAGAGTTTTCCCTCATCTGAATTTTTAAACTTTCTAAAAAGATATTCTCCAACCACAAGGTCAAGTACTGCATCTCCTAAAAATTCCAAGCGCTCATTATCGTAGGGCTGTTTATAGCTTTTGTGTGTCAGCGCTTCGATAATGAGCTTTTTATCTTTAAACTCGTATCCCAGTTTTTCTTCCAGGGTTTCTATACTCTTATGCATATCTCCACTCCCTCTTTAGTGTGACTCTTTCTCTTGCGTTGCGGCATCACGTGCAAGCATATCACAACGCTCATTCTCTTCATGTCCATCATGTCCACGTACCCATATTGCATGGATTTTGTGTGGTTTGGAAACCTCTATATACTCTCTCCAAAGATCAGGATTTTTGACTTTTTTAAAGTCTCTTTTCACCCAGTTTTTAAGCCATTCATTAATGCCTTTTACAACATATGAGGAGTCAGATACTATATCGACCTCACAAGGCTCTTTTAAAGCCTTTAAACCCTCTATAACACCTTTTAGCTCCATTCTGTTGTTTGTTGTATGTGCTTCTGATCCACTGAGTTCTTTTTCTTTGTCCCCGTAGCGTAAAATAACCCCATACCCACCAGGGCCAGGGTTTCCAAGCGCACTACCATCACTGAAAAGAGTTATTTTCTTCACAATATTCCTTACTATAATCTCTACTGAGTGTGTACTCTACCTGTGCAGTATTGAGTGCGTGACAGGTACTACACCTGCTAAACACAAAAGGTGAAACACTTTTACAACTGTCACAGATATACTCAAAACTAAGCGTTGCATTGGCTTTTCTCTCAAGTTTTATCAAAACATCAAACTCAAAAACATTACTGCTTTTTGCAAGATCTGCCAAACCACGTGCACTGTAGAGTTCTCGTAAAAATCCACTTTGTGAAATTATATCCAAATTCAACTTCTGAGCGTCACTTCGCCAAAAAATTTCACTTAAAAGCTCTACTTGGGAGAGATCAAGCTCTTTCCATGCTCGCTCAGGATCAACTCTAAAAAGGTATTCAAACACAAGCTGCGTGAGCTGATGCGTTTGTTTATATATACTTAAAATCTTCTCTATTTTTTCTACTTGATCAAGCGAGTAGTCATTAATAAGCTCCAAAATGCTTAAGTAGTCACGCTCAAGCTTCACATCTTCACCTAACTCTTCTAAAGGCTCAAGTACCTCTTTTGCCGCTTTATAATCACGCATATACTCATAGATAAGTAAAAGATAGTGCAAGGCCTGCGGCGTTCTTGGACTACGTTTGAGAATCTCTAAAAAAATCTGCTTAGAACGTTCTAAAAAACCAGCTTTAAAGTAGGTCTTTCCAAGTAGAAACATTGTCTCTTTTGCATTTGCTTTATTGCCTACTTCTAAAAGCTCATTATAGATCTCAATAGCTTTTTCATAGTCACCATTTTTATAATATGCACTCGCTAAAAGTAACCATGATTTTTCAGAAAGCTCTCCACGTGAGATCAGGATTTTAAGCTCATCCTTGGAAGGCAGTGCTCGAAACTGTCGTAAGAAACGGTTGAGATAGCGGGAGTCTTGCTTGCGCTTATAGCGTCCCCACCAGTAAGAGAAAAAAGTAATGATAAAGATCAGGGTAAAAAAGATAATGATTGAGAAAAGTGGATCTCGAAACTCTATAAAAAACATATCCATCAGCTATACACCACTATACCGTAATCATCTTTGAGCTTATAAAATGTACTCTCTGCAGTAATTTCCAAATCTTTTAGTTTTCCTAATTGCAAAAGAGCATTGCGTGGAACAAAAATACCATTTTCCTTAAAAAACTTTTTGATATTGACAAACTTAACATCCTCCACAAACTTATACTCAAACTCTTTGTGCAGGCGCATTTTATCACTTATGAACAAGTGTTCATTAACATGAAGTTGGTCTGATGCATACTTGATCGGCAGATAGCCTGAGAGGTCTGTTAAGATCTCTTCAACATATGCATGCTTTGTAGGCAAAGTGTTTTTTTGGATAAAGACATATTTGTTATTGAGTTTAAAAGAGGGAGTATTTTTCCAGTATTTATAAGCTGGATTAGAGATGCCAAGCTTTGCATAGACCTCACGCCAAAGCCAGTAGGAGTTAAGAGTATTTGGAAGTGCTGACATCTCTAAAGGCTCCTTGAAAAAATTTATAATCTATATGATTATATAGTTTTTTTTCAAAGAGTTTTCTAAAGAGCGTACAAATGTACGCAACTACTGCTTTTAAAAGATTGCAGTTACAAGTTTTGTAACAACAAAACCACCCACGACAAGCCATACAAACATAGCACCTGCAGTATAAAGTGGTGCAAGTCCTAAACCTTTGAATTTAGAAAAAATCGTTCCCATACCAAGAGCAGTCATGGCCATTGTTAAAAGGAATGTATCTATCTCATTGATAGTTGCCACTATATTATGTGGAACAAGATCTAATGAGTTAAAACCTGCCATACCGATGAAGTAAACTGCAAACCATGGAATAACAAGTTTCACACCACCTGCAGCACCACCACTTTTCTTTGCAGCCATTGAGAGATAAATCCCAAGAACGATAAGCATAGGCGCAATCATAATAACACGAGTCATTTTTACAATAACTGCAGAGTTTGCCATAACCTCAGGGGCACCCGGAATAGAAGCCGGAACTGCTACAACTTGTGCCACTTCATGGATAGTACCACCAACATAGATACCAAACTGCTCAGGTGTCATATGCAAAAAGCCTGTTGCAGGTTCAATAATTGAAGCGTATAATACAGGATAAAGAAACATTGAAATCGTACCAAAAAGAACAACCATAGAAACGGCTACTGCTGTCTTATGTCCTTCAGCCTTAAGTACCGGCTCCGTTGCTAAAACTGCTGCTGCACCACATACTGATGCTCCAGAAGCTGTAAGCATTGAAGTCTCTTTATCCATCTTAAAGATCTTATACCCAAGATATGAACCAAGGATGAATGTTGTTGAGAGCATAATGAGTGAAACCATAAAACCACTCATACCTACATCCATAATCTGCTGGAATGTGATTCTAAAACCGTAAAAAACGATAGCGAAACGTAAGATCTTCTTTCCTGAGAATGTAATACCTGTTCCCCATGCACTTGGAATATGGTTATGCAGTGTATTCGCATAAAAAATACCAAGAACAATACCGATAACCAAAGGAGATATACCTAAGTTTTTGACAAACGGTAGTTGTGCAATTGCAGTTGCTGCTGCTGCAAAAATTGCAACAAAAATGATACCTGAAATGGTACCGTTTCGATTTTCTTTTGAAAATGCCATAAAGAAACCTTTTATTAAATTTTGCCGCAATTATAGCAAAAAATTATTTATCTGAGCTTTTAACTTCTATACTTAATGGCAACTCAACTCCTTCTTTTGCCTCTGCATTCACGCTTTTGACATCATTAAGAACGATTCTTGTTAAAACTATCCCTTTTTCCATCAAGTAGTTTTGAATCGCTGTCGCTCTCTGTTTTGCAAGTGATACTAACTCAGCTTCACTCACATCCTGAGTACTCTGCACTAGCTCAATAAGGGCATTTTGATATGCTCTCTCAAATACCTCATCATCCTCATATTTTTTACGCAGCTCTTTTTTGAGCTTCGCCTCTTTGTCATCATCTTTCATATCACTGTAGATATCTTCAAGCATCTCAATTGTCAATGCATTTTTGCTGTTATGGATGTTTTCATCACCACTTTTTTGCATCACTCTTGCTATAAGCTTTTGTAACTGTAAGGCCTTCTTATCAGCAACACTGTCATAAACAGGTGTAAGTGCCAGTAAGATTTTTGGACGTTTTTTCATAATCTTGACAATAGTATCAAGCTTTTCTCGCTCTGGAGGAGTAATCTCTGCTTTTGCATACTCAAAATGCAGTGCTGAGAGCTTTTGGGTATCGATTCCAAGCATTGATCCCAAAAAGCGAAACGGCGATGTCACAGCTTTGGTAATGAGATTTGCCAAAGTATTCCAGACGATTTTTCCATATTTGAAGTCCGGCTTATCCAAATCCCCTTCTATTGGCAGCTCAATATCTATGATCCCGTTACTATCTTCCAGCAGACCTAAAACAAAACCAAGCGGCAAATGCTTTACATCATCACCCTCTATCTCTTTACCAAGTTTGATATGCTTGATTACTACATTGTTGCTCGCTAGCAGTTTTGAATCAGTGATCTTGTAGCCTAAATCTAAAAAGAGCTTTCCAGACTCAATCGTATAACCGGCGAAAGATGCACTATACCCACTCATAGCACTCAGATCGAGATTTTGAAAGTTTACATTCATATCTGTAAATTTTTTAGGATTAAAACTGTCCAGACTCCCTTTGATTTTTGTTGAACCATACGCATCTACTTCTCCATCAATATTAACAAAAGTTGTCTCTCCAGGCTTATTAGAGATGCTATATACTACACCGTTTAGTGTATGAATGTCTGTTTTGAATTTAATAGGCAAAGAGAGATCTTCAAAGAATGCTTGTGAATCTTTTATCGTTACTTTGGCTACTTTTACATCAAAATCACTCTTTTGATGGCTCTTTGTAGTGTTGGTATCTGTAGATACAGACTCTTTGTTAGAAGTATCTTTTTTCATCAATTTTGCGAAGTTGATACTTTTGTTCTCATCGATTTTGGCAGCCACATAAAAACCATTGAGTAAGACCTCATTTACATAAACTCTATTTGGGTTTAGCTCCAGAGTAAATGGTTTAATCTCTACTTTTTGCATTGCAAGGAGTGTCATATTTTCATCATTTGTATTGATGATTGAGAAATCTCCTAAAGAGAGATCACCTTTTAGGTTTAAGTCTGGACCTTTTTTACTTTGCATATAACGCTCTTTTGTTTTTAGCCAAAGGTATCCATCTGTGATTTTAAGATAGCTTTTGTCTTCAAGATAAGGATTGATCTCTACAAGAGCTATTTTTGAAAGAGTCACACTTCCTTGTTGTTTGAGCGGTGTATGACGTAACTTTCCATCTGCACGAATCTTACCCTTTGTCCCAAAACGCATAGAGCTTCTATAGCTCAGCCAGCTGTTTTTTTTACTATCTATATCTTTTAACGTTATATAGATACTTCTTAGACTCTTTTTAACACTTGGGTTAAGCATCTTGTCTCTAAAATCAACACGTCCGTTGGTAACTCTAAACTCTTTGAGGAGGAAGTGAAAGGCCTCTTGTTTGGCACTTTTTTTCACTTTTGCAGCTTCTTTTTTTACTTTTTTAGGAACGACTAAATCTTCAATGTTTAAATGACCATTTTTATATCTGCTCACACCTATACGTATATTGGAGAGTTCTACTTTTGCAACACTTCCCTCTTTTTTGGCAGAGTCAAAAGTAATACCATCAATAGCAAAATCTCTAAAGCTTACAAGCTTCTCTCTTGTACTTCTTTTTTGCAAAGCAAATGATTTTAGCTTTATACTGCTCTCATTGAGTGTAACAGCAAGGTTTTTACTCTCTTGCATAAGAGCAAGGTTTACTTTTGTATCGAGCTTTGCATCCACTAGATGTATGTTGTAACGCTTCAGGTTCTGTTTTGCTGCACTATCTATGTAGGGACGATAGTGGACAATATCGATATCCTTACACTCCAGAGTTGTTCTTAGATCAAGATTTGCATGACGCAGCGTTCCACTGCTTGAACATGGTGTTGTTTTATTTAAAAAGAAGGAGAGATCATAACGCAGTGGCTCTTTCCCAGCCAAAGTGATGTTTTTGACATCTATTGCAAGCTTATCTACACTTGTGCGTACATTTGGTTTTATACTTTTATCTTCAAAAGCTACATTGATATCATCTAAAACCAAATCTTCAAGTACGATACGCCACGTTTTGTGCTCTTTTGCTGCTTTGTCTGCATCTTTGGCTGTTATATTTTGCTCTTTGTTTGTATCGAGTCTAAGATAGTGCATCCAGTCTATCGTGCCATCTTTGGCTTTTTGTGCATTAACCAGCAGGCTCTTTAGACCTGCGTGAGGGATACGTACCTCTTTTGTAAAAGGTTTAACAACGATATCATTTACATAGAGATAGTCAAGATCAAGCAGTGTTGCATTGTTCTCATTGGCAACCGTTTTTATATCATAGAGCGAAAAGTTCATATGAGAGAGTGCTGTTGCTGCAGTATCGTTCATATCTACACTGTATTTTGTAAAAAATGAGGCTCGACCTTGCGTGAGATGAAGATCCACTCTCTCCTTTACATAGGCGAACTCTTTTGAGAGATCATCTATCTCAAAGCCGAAACTCCCGCTTAAGATCAAAGGATCAACTCTCTCTATCTTACTATAGAGCTCTATATGACCACTTTGTGCTATTTTTGTCTGTAGATGCAGACCACCCTCTTTTAAGTTTCGAGTATCAAGATCATGCAGCTCTACAAAAAGTTGATGCAGTTCAATATGAAAAGGCTCGGCTTTTGAGTTGTCATCAAAATAAAAAACACCATCATGTAAAACAAATTTTTTGAGTGTTATTGGCAGCATTGAGCTGTTTGTATCTTCTTTTTCAGTAACTTCTGGCTCTTTGGATGTTTGCTTTGTTATTTTTAAAAGATTGAGTTTACCCCTCTTGTCAACACGAACATAAAGTGTCGGCTTTTGCAGATATATCTCTCCCACAGCAATCGTTCCATAAAGCATCTCAAGTGGATCAACATCCACCTCAGCATAAGCAAGTTCGAGGAGTCTCTTATCACTCTCTTTTTCACTCACTCCAATCCCGGATAAACGAGCAGTAAAGGTCAGTGGATTAAAATAGAGTGCATTGATTGTAATAGTCGCATTGAGTTCATTGTTGAGTATCTCTTGAATCTTTGGTAAAAGGAGTTTTGGTAGAAGGAAAAAACCAAGCAGTGTATAGAGTATAAAAAATGCTGCAAGGATCTTAATAGTTTTTTTCATAAGTAAACTCCATAGATAAGATGCTATCTATGTGAGTTTAACTTATTTTATGTTAAAAGTAGGTTACTGCTTAGGTTTTAGCAGTGTTGCTTTTGGGAAGATAAATGTAGAATCTCTCCACACTGAGATCTTTTTACTTGGTTTACCATCTTTATCAAGTGCATACGCATGGATCTTGATAGGAATGATCGTATCTTTTCTCGGATTGTTTACAAGCATATCTGTTGTTCTAAGTGTAACAATTTTTTTCTTCTTCACATCCGGAGATACTCTAAATGGTTTTGAAGGTTTTACAATCTTGATTTTACCTTCCATACCTTTTGGAGGAACAACATCAAAGTAGAACTTCATCGGTTTGTTCTGTGTATTTTGAAGTAAGAAAATATATGAGTTATCTACTCTAAACTTACCATCTGGGTAGTGTTTAATAGAGTACAGACGCGCCTCTTTATTGATGTTTAGAAGCATATGCTCTTTGTGACTTCCCATATAACCTAAGATTCCACTGATACCGATAAGTAAAACAATATATGCAATAACTTTTGGACGGAAGTAACGAGTTTTCCCTTTACGATCAACAATTTCATACTCACTTGACCAAGTAACTAGAGAAGGCTTGCCAAGTTTACCCATAACTGTTGTACATGCATCTACACACTCAAGACAGTTAATACATTCAAGCTGCAATCCTTTACGAATGTCAATATGTGTCGGACATACAGTCACACACTTCTCACAGGTCGTACACTCTGCTTCTGGATCAATAGCTTTTAGATCTTTTTGTTTGCTAACAAGCTTGTGATGCTCTTCATCATAGATTTTACCACCACGATGCTCATCATAAATCGCCATAACCGTATGCTCATCATAAAGAACTGACTGAACACGAGAGTAAGGACAAACATAGATACAGAAGTTCTCTTTAAGAAAAACAATATCGTATATCAAGAACGCTGCAACACCGATAACAAAACCGATCATTACCATATGGTCACCCGGATTTTGCAGGTATTTAAAGAAGTCTTCCGGTGGAACAAAGTACCACATAAAGTCAGCTGCTGCTACAAGTGCTAAAACAGTCCAGAGTAAAATAGCAATAACACGTTTTACCTTATTCTCAGGCTTGCTCATATCTGGTTCTTGTTGCTTGTTACCGATACGTTTACGTAGTTTTAAAAGTTTTGTCTCGATAAGGTCACGAAAGATTACACGGAATGTCGTCTGCGGACATATCCATCCACAAAATACACGACCACCAACAACAGTCATACCAAAGATACCCAAAAAGAGAATCATCAATAAAAACGGCATTAAGTAAAGCTCTTGCATATCAAACTGTACAAATGCAAGATGCAACTTCATCTTATCAAAACTTAGTAGAAAAAAGTGGTTGCCATTTATCTTAATCCATGGCAGCACTAAAGCAACAACAGTTGCTATAACGTAGAGGTAGTAACGTTTAATTCTCCAAGGGGTTGGTATTTTAATACCTTTGTTTTTCTCTTCACTCATTCATTTTCTCCCGTATATTCTTAGTTTGGACAGGTGATTGTATTTATCACCTGAGCTTCTGCATCATTTGGAGCTTCCGGCAAGAGCGATCCAAATGCTACCTGTTTGAGTTCACGTGACTCAATATAATCTTTTAGCGAGCTACGACTCACACCTAAAATTCTTGCCATCTCACTTACGCTTTTACCCTCTTTGATAAAACGCAGTATCTCATTTATATAAACGTCAAATTTTGAACTCGAGCGGCTCCCTTTTGGACGTCCGATAACCCGCTTGGATTCACTCTGAACACGTTGACGCAGTTGATCCATTAGACCAAGTACCAGCATAACACTGCTTTGTTGCGTCATTATAACAGATTGTTTTATAAAATGAACACTAAATTCGTTTTTTAAAAGGCATGAAAACATCTGAATCAGATCTTCCATATTTGTAGTAAGCACCCATACATCATAAAGCAAAAGTGTTGCATTTTTCTTTGACTGAAAGTACTGAGTAACCTCTTTTCTCTCCTCCAAACGCTTGTTCTGTGATGTATAGTCAACAAACTCATCATCAATAACAAGATTGTTAGCGATGGCATAAGAATTTATCATCTGCAGCTGTTCGTGAGCAGGTGCAAAATTCTTGTCCGGTCTTATGTAAGCTATTACCATATAACGATAAAACCTCTCTTATTATTGATTTTCATCGTCATTATAGCCACTTTTGACGAATTAAGTCAATAGTTTTTTTCATTATTTCGTCATTTTAGCTTATTTTTTCTAAAAGATTTTCTTTGCTCTCACTCACGCAAGAAGTTTTTATGCACTCTTTGGCTAAAATAAGAGCAATAATTAAACTACCAAAAAGATTACACATGACGACGAAAGAGTATATCTTAGAAACTATCAAAAAACGCCCGCTTATTATTGACGGTGCTATGGGTACACAGCTACAGCAGCGTGATGATCAGATCCCAAAAGAGGCATGGGAAGGCAATGAAGGGTGTAACGAGCTCTTAAATGTTACTGCCCCTGAGATTATGAATGATATCTTTCATGCATATCTTACTGCAGGAGCTGACTTCATTACAACCAACACTTTTGGCTCTTTTAGCTGGGTACTTGATGAGTACCAGATAGGTCACCGTGCCTATGAGCTCACAAAAGCCGGAGCCGAGCTTGTCAAGAAGCAGTGCCAGAAGTTCTCGACACCTGAGCATCCCCGTTTTTGTCTAGGAAGTATCGGTCCAGGAACAAAACTCCCATCTTTAGGCCACATCACTTACGATGAGATGTTTGAGGGTTATACAGAGTTTTGTTTAGGGCTTATTGATGGTGGTGTTGATGTTTTTCTTCTTGAGACATGCCAAGACCCACTTCAGATAAAAGCAGCCCTGCACGCCTGCGAAGAGGCAAGCCGCCAAAGAGGGGTTGATATTCCCATTATGGTCTCAGTAACCATAGAGCTAAGTGGCTCTATGCTCATAGGGACCGATGCGCAGACAATCGCTACCATTATGGAACCCTTTAACATCATCTCACTTGGCTTTAACTGTGGAACAGGACCTGACCAGGTTGAAAAACATGTAAAGACCCTCTCAGAGCTTTGGGGAAAACCGATTTCAGTTCACGCAAATGCTGGTCTGCCACAAAACCGTGGAGGCTACACATATTACCCAATGGGTCCCGATGAGTTTGCCGACAAGCAGGAGAACTTCTTAAAGTATGACGGTGTAAGCTTTTTGGGTGGATGCTGTGGAACAACCCCGCAGCACATCCGCGCACTGGTTGAGAGAGTCGCTAACATCGCACCAAAAGCACCAAGTGGAAGCCATGAGAACTCTTTAGCTTCTCTTTTTTCAACCGTACCACTTATGCAAGAGCCCGCACCACTGCTTATGGGTGAGAGAAGTAATGCAACAGGTTCAAAAGCCTTCCGTGAGCTGCTTTTAGCAGAAGATTATGAGGGCACTCTCTCAGTAGCACAGCAGCAGGTTCGCGCTGGTGCACATGTTTTAGATGTCAATGTCGGCTTTGCCGGTCGTGATGAGACAAAAGATATGAACGCTGTAATGGGGATGTATAACCAAAAGATCCCCATCCCGCTTATGCCAGACTCGACACAGACAAAAGGGCTTGAGACTGCTCTTAAAAACATCGGTGGTCGCCCAATACTCAACTCTGTAAACCTTGAAGATGGTGAGCCAAAGTTTGATGCAGTCTGTCAACT
>Ga0256843_1001928_pt1 | contig 15682 bp, 24 predicted proteins | sample AlvinellametaG_FD_191572 | JGI IMG/M metagenome (GOLD analysis project Ga0256843, IMG submission 191572) | Pompeii worm associated microbial communities from hydrothermal vent at the East Pacific Rise, Pacific Ocean - Alvinella | ecosystem: Host-associated > Annelida > Integument > Unclassified ... | reverse complement strand
TTTCTGATGAAATTTTAGAAATTTTATAAAATTTTATAAATTTCTTTTAATTTTTATTTACATTTATTTGAAAATGTGTTATAATTTTATTGTTAAAACAAATTAAAACAAAGGAGTTAAAATGAAAGTAGAAGTAAAATTAATTGCAGACAAAGTAGATACTGTAAAAGTAAATGATAAAAGAATTGAAACATTTACTGATATTATTGATGAATATTGTAATGAAAAAGGTTATGGTATTTATTGGGATGGAGATGTTTATAATTTAAGTAAAAAAGATACAAATGTTGAAATATTTCTCGTAGATTATACTAATTATGCATTAAATGATGAAAAAAATTCTGTGGTAGACTACAATGAAGATGATTTTAAAAAAATATTATCAAATTTGATTGATGAAGTCAAAAATGCAATGAAAGAATTAAACAAAGAAAAAATAATTGTGATTGAAATACAATAAGGAGTTAAAATGATAAATTTTGATATTCTTACAGAAAAATATGTTTGTGAGAATAGACTTAAAATTATCAATAAAAATCCTTCTATAAAAAATATACTCTTTCCAGGTATATTTTCTCCATATGATATTTCTCTTCTCATAAATAAATACAAGATTTTGAAAACTCCACCAAGAGGAAATTTATATTCTGATTATATATTTGTTGGTTTCACTCCAGGCAAAATGAAATACTATCCTTGTGAAACTGTATTTCTTTATGGTCCAACGTCTAAACTTTTGATAGAAGTATTATATAAATTAAATATATTTCCATTTTTTACAAATTATTATAAAGATTACAACAGTTATGAAACATTTATAATTAAAGAATTAGAATTTTTACTTTCAAATAAAGATTATAAAATAGTGTTATTAGGAAAATACAAAGATTATGAGACTATTAAATATTATTTTTCTGACAAAGAAATAATTCAATTAAACCATCCTTCATATTATTTAAGAATAGGAAAAACAGACAAAATATTTGAAGATTATAAAAAGGAGTTAAAATGAAAATCAAATTAGAAATAAAAAAAGAAATTGATGATAATTTTAAAAAATATTATGGAGAATTAAAAAGTGATGAATTAAATATAGTATTTTCAAAAAATGAAATTCCATCTTTTATAGATACAGATATATTAGCAAAAGATAAAATAAGAGATTATATTGTGAAAAAAATAGAAGAAAAATTAAAATTCAATGAAATCAGAAAAATAAGATATGAAATTTTGAAAAATACAGATGATTTTTATATTGTGAAAAAAGTAAATGGCATATATAATATATTGTTAAATTTTATAGATAATTTTATAGATGAAATTGAAATAAAGGAATTAAAATGAAAATAATTTTTGAAGGTCCAGACAACGTTGGAAAAACGACTCAAATAAAATTAATAAAAGATAAATTTAATAAAATCACTTTTCATACAGTTCATTATAGTGCAGTGAAACATGATTCAATTATTGATTGTATTGATTATAATATAAAACTTTATTCTGAATTTTTTGAATTACTTAAAAAATACAATATTATAGCAGATAGAAGTCATTTAGGTGAATTGGTATATGGAAAACTTTATAGAGGATATGAAGGTCTTTATGTGATAGATTTAGAAAGAAATCACAAAATAAATGAAATTAATGATTTATATCTAATTGTATTAATAGACAAACCTGAAAATTTAATAAAAAGAGAAGATGGATATTCATTTTCAACAAATATCGAAATGAAGAAAAAAGAAATTGAATTATTTAAGAAAGTATATGAATTGAGTACTATAAAAAATAAAGTTTTAATTAATATAAATAAAAAAGATCCTGAGCAAGTTCATAATGAAATTTTAACAAAATTAAGATTAAAATAAAAGGAGAAAAAATGTTTGAAAAAATGCTTAAAATTAAAGACATTAGAAATATGATTATTCAAAAATATAAAAATAAAGATTTTGTCATTGATAAAACAGGTGCAAAATTGATTGAATTGATAGGAGTTACATTTTTAGTTGATGAACCATATATTATAAGAGAAACAAACATAGATTATGCAAAAAGAGAAATTGAATGGTATGAAAGTCAAAGTCTTAATGTCTATGATATTCCAGGCAAAGTTCCTGAGATTTGGAAACAAGTTTCAGATAAAGATGGATTTATAAATTCAAATTATGGTTGGATTATTTTCAGTAAAGAAAATTATGATCAATTTAAAAATTGTATAAGAGAATTAAAAAGAAATCCTTATTCTAGAAGAGCTATTATGATTTATAATAGACCTAGTATGCATTATGAATATAACAAAAATGGAATGAGTGATTTTATTTGTACGATGTATAATCAATGTTTTATTAGAGACAATAAATTAATTAGTCATTATGTTATGAGAAGTAATGATGCAGTTTTTGGATTTCAAAATGATGTATATTGGGCCCAATATGTTCAAAATAAACTATACAGTGAACTTAAAAAAACATATCCAGAATTAGAATTAGGATCTATTATTTGGACTGCTTCAAGTTTTCATGTTTATGAAAGGCATTTCAAATATATTGAAAGGTTTATAAATGAAAAAGAATAAATTTCAGGATTCTCCTGAAAAATATAATGTAAGACTTGAATTGATAGAATATTTTGAAAATAAAACAAGAAATAGTATTAAAACAATTTTTCAACATAATCCTTCTTTATTAGATAAAGCCTTTGAAGCTTTTTATTGGTGCAAAAACAAATCTGAATTAAATTATTGTATATTTAAAAAAATTTTATATATGCCTATTTGTCCGATATGTAAAGAAAAAAAATTAAAATTTAATGGTAAAAATTACAGTAAAACTTGTGGAAAAAAAGAATGTAAATATGCAAAAGTAAAAGAAACAGTAAAAGAGAGGTATGGTGTTGATAATCCTATGAAATCAGAAAAAATTAAAGAAAAAATCAAGAAAACAAATTTAGAAAAATATGGAGTTGATAATCCTTTAAAATCTGAAAAAATTAAAGAAAAAATAAAACAGACTAATTTAAAAAGATATGGAGTTGAATAGTCATTAAGTTCTTAAAGAAGTTAGAGAAAAAATTAAAAAAACAAATTTAGAAAAATATGGAAGTATAATTCCTTTACAATCAGATAGTTTAAAAGAAAAAGTTAAGAAAACAAATTTAGAAAAATATGGAACTGAATATGCTATTTCTTCTCCTATAGTCAGAAATAAAATTATTAATTCTTTAAAAGAAAAATATGGTGTAAATAATTCATATTTAATTAGAATTAATAAAGAAAAAGAAACATTTAAGAAAAAATACAATCATATTTATTATGCTATTTTTAATTATTATGATGAAAAATTAGATATGATTGATGCACAAAAAATATGTGAAGATTTTAATTTAAATTATAGAACTATTCATAAAATTTTTAAAATATTTGAAATAGATATTCCTTTATATTTTAAAAATGTCAAATCTCAATATGAAATTGAAATTGTTTCTTTTATAAAATCATTTTATTCTAAAGAAATTCAAACAAATACAAGAAAAATCATATCTCCATATGAATTGGATATTTATATCCCAGAATACAATTTTGCTATAGAATTTGATGGAGATTATTGGCACCAAGATTTATATATTAATAAATATAATTTATGTCTAGAAAAAGGAATTCATTTATTTACAATTAAAGAATATGAATGGACAGATTCTTTAAAAAAAGATATCTGGAAATCTAAAATTGCTGTTAAAATGAGAGCACCTTTTATTCAAAAAATATATGCAAGAAACTGTATAATTAAAGAAATTTCATCAAAAGAGACTGCAAATTTTCTAGAAGAAAATCATTTGCAAGGATATATTCCTTCAAAATATAAAATAGGATTATATTATAATAATGAATTAGTTTCGGTAATGACTTTTGGAAAATCAAGATTCAAAAAAGATGAATTTGAATTATATAGATTTGCTTCTAAAAAGTATACAATTATTATTGGAGCATTTAGTAAACTTTTAAAATATTCTTTGAAAAATATTCCTGAGTTAAAAGAATATAAATATTTGGTAAGCTATGGAAACAAAAGATGGACTTATAAAGAAAATACGTATAACAAAAATAAATTTAAATTGATAGGAGAAACAAAACCGAATTATTTTTATATAAAAAATGGAATAATTTATCCAAGGCAAAAATTTCAAAAACATAAACTTAAAAAATACTATGAAGAAGGATTTTTAAAATTTTATGATGAAAATCTTTCTGAAAAAGAAATAATGCTAAAAAATGAATATTATATATCTTATGATTATGGAAATTACAAATATATTTTGGACCTCTCTGGAGGTCTCTGATGAATAAAAATTATTTTGATATATTTTTATATATCTTTTATAGAAATCATTTCTTGATTCATCTCTGATGAAATTTTAGAAATTTAATAAAATTTTACAAATTTCTTTTAATTTTTATTTACATTTATTTGAAAAAGTGTTATAATTTTAATGTTAAAATAAATTAAAAGGAGTTAAAATGGAAAGATTAAAAGAATTATTTGAAAGATTTAAAATTACAAAAAATATAGATGATTTAGATGAAATTATCACTTTAATTTCAAAAGATTCAATCATAGAAGAAAAAATTGAAGATGGTACTATAAAATTAATTTTATATATTCCAGAAAATGAATTTTATTATACATATGTTGGTGATATGTTTTATTGCTATAAAAATTTAATTGAAGATTACATTAACCATAATAAACTTTCAAATTTATTTACAGATAAAGTAATTTTGTTTAGGAACAAAGAAGAATTGAGAGAAGCATGCGAAACATTTCCAAATAAATTTAATGAAAAATATTTTCATTATTATTTTGAAGGAAAATATAATTTTCCTATGCTTGTTTGGGATATAGATGATTCATTAAAACACCAAGGATTGCCAAACATTAATAATTGGGATAAAAAATATATAGAATTAATTAAAAATTCTATTTATTGGAATGAATTTAAAGAATTTTATAAAAAAGAATTAGGAGTTTAAAATGGAAAAAATTTTTCTTCTTCTTTATTTTTATGATGTATTAGAAAAATTACAATATATATTAATTTTTGGTGGATGTTCTATGTTAGTTTTATTATTTTTGTATGATGGAATGGTTTTAGATTATTGTTGTAAAGAAAAAGAAGAAATAGAAAAAATTAAAAAAATAAAATCAAATCTTATGGGATACATCAAAGGAATTATAGTAACAGTCATTATTGGAATTTTAATTGCTGTTTTAATTCCTAAGAAATATTTATTTTATTCTTACTTAGGATATAATGCAGGCAAAGAATTAAAAATTGACAAAAAAATATCTCCAATTCTGAATAAATCTTTGAAAATTATAAATTTAGAGCTTGATAAAAAATTAAATGAATTAAAGGAAAACAAATGAAAATAGCAGTTATCAAATTAGGTGCAAGAATTGCAAACAAAGGGACTTCAGGAGGTTCAGGTGAAGCCCTTTCTATTATTAAAACTCTTTCATTTACAAATGAAGTTCATTATTTTACAAAAATATTAAATAATGATCCTCCTATTGATTTTGCAATTGGGCATCAAATTGATGAATTTTTTAATTTACAAAATAATTTTGATGCACTTGTTATCATTAATGGTAATGTAAATTTTTTTGGAGGTCAAGAAGATTATACTCAACTTATAAATTATAAAATAATAAACAGTTATAAAGGACCTGTTTATTATATGTATTGTGATCCTGAGCTTCATTTGAAACAAATTTGGTCAATTGTAGAGAAGAAACCTTGGGGAAAAAAATGGAAAAAAGAAGACATTTTAATTACACGTGATGATATTGTTTATATTCATCAGCCTTATAATATAGATCCATTTAAAAAACAAATTGAAAAGCAAATCAAACCAAGAGATTATAAATTTTTTGAGTTTTATAAGTTTCCATTATTAAATGAAAGATTAAAATGGGATTGGTCTAAAAAAATAAAAGATTTAGGATATGGAGGAACATTAAGAGGAGGCAAAAGAGAAGAACAAATTCTAGAATATTATTTTGGATTAGATTTAGATGTTGAAGTTTTTGGACCTATAACATTAAATAAATTTAAGAAATATAATCCAGAAATTCATGGAAATCCACCAAAATTTGAAAAACCAGTTGAATATTCAAAATTTTTGAATAAAATGAATGAATTTAAAGCAACTGTAAACATTGGAGATAAAAAATATTATGGAAATACATTAAATCAAAGAATATATGAAGGTGTTTTGGCTAATAATATTTCATTTATTGATATTAAATTAGATCCAGAAAAAAGAGCATTCAATAATGAAAAGCTTAAAAAATTGTTATATGTCCAAAATAAATATGAAGTACAAGAAAAATTAAAGAAAATCAAAGAATCTGAAGAACTATGCAAAAAAATCTGTGATTTGCAATATGAAGATTGTAAAATTGATCCAATTGAATATTCACAAAAATTATCAGAATTATTGAAGGAGTAAAAATGAAAGTACTTATTGTATCAGGTGGAACAGGTTCAGTAGAATTGAAAAAAGGATTATCAAAATATATTCCTTTTGTAAATTTATATACGCTCGTAAATGCATATGACAATGGTAAATCAACTGGTCTTATAAGAAAAGTTTTTGATGGCAATATTCTTGGTCCATCAGACGTTAGAAAACAACAATTTCTTGATTATCAACTTTATAGAAATGAAATTAAAACAGAAGAATCTGAAAAAATTTTTAATATTTTAAATAAAAGATATTCATTTTATAAAAATCCAGAAAAAGAAATTAAAGAATTAATAAAAGATTTTCCAAATGAATTGATAGAAGCAGTAAATGTTTATTTTGAACAGCCTCTTGCAAGAAAAATAAGATATGATGATTTTTCTTTGGCAAATATTATATATGGAGGTTTAGCATATTTAAATAATTATTCATTACAAAAAGCAGCTGATATAATGGCTAAATATTTAAATTTACCTAATAATATTATTGTGACAGATGATACATCTCTGTTTTTATGTGCAAAAACTGAAAATAATTATATTATTTATGATGAAGGAAAAATTGTAGAGTGGAATAATCCTAATAATAGAATTGTAGACATATTTTTTATTGACAAGTATGGAAATGAAAAACAGCCAATTTTATCTGAAAGAGCTAAAAAAATAATAAAAGATTCTGATTTAATTGTTTTAAGTGCTGGAACTCAATTTTCATCACTCATACCGACATATAAGACAAAAGGATTTAATGAATCTATTAAAAATAAAGAAGTTTATTTAATTATGAATGTTTCCACAGATAAAGATATGAAAGGATATTCAAAAAAAGAGCAGTTTGAAATCATTTCAAAATATGTTAAATTTGATAAAGTATTTTCAGATATTCATTTAAATGTTGACAATGAAATTGTTTGTAATTTTAAAAGTGAATATTATGAAAACAAACACGATGGAAATCTTTTAGCATATAAAATACTAGAAGAATATTTTAAAGAAAAAGGATTAAATCCTAAAAAATTGCAAACATTAATGATTGATTATGATGATACTTTAATGTCAAGAAACATCAATGATATTGAAATATCACTTAAAGTCATTGAATTGGTAGAAAAATTGCCTATCGAAACAATTTTAGTAACAGGTAAAGATATAAATGAAATTAAAGGAAAATTTAATTATTATTTTTGTAATTATGCAAATACTGTTTATGATTATAAAAGAAATATAATTTTAAAATTAAATGTTATTAAAGATCAAAATAAAATTTTTAATGCTCTTAAAAGAGTAAAATTTAATTTTTCAAAATATGAAAACAGAGCAGATTCTGTTATTTCTTTAAGATTTTTAGATGATGATTACAGAGAAGTATTATATAATTATCTAATTGAATTGTTTAAAGATGAAATAGAAAAAAATGAAATATACATAAGAAAAGCAGGAGTATCTACTATTGACATAATGAGTAAAATGACAAATAAATATGAAAATATTAAACAAATAAAAAATAAAATTTATTTGAATTTAGATAAAACAATCTATATCGCTGATGAAAAAGATGGAAATGACAAAGAAATGTTTGAAAATATGACGTGTTTAGAAGTAAAAAGTCCTTATGATACTTATACAATTTTAAAATTCATTGACAATTCAATTTTATAAGGAGTTAAAATGGAAATATTTATAATGGCAGCAGGAAAATCAAGCAGATTTGGAAGTCCAAAAATTTTGGAAACATTTGAATGGAATAAAAATGTCTTTAAAAATTTTGGAATAACTCCAATTATAGTTACAACACCTAAAATATATGAAGATATAAAACATTTAAAATCAGAATTTTTAATTGGAGATTTTCAAAAAGGAAGTGGCAAAGATGTTTATAAATTACATAAAATGTTGGGAGAAATAAATATATGTTGGTCTGACGTGTTTTTTTCAGATTCAAATATTGATGAATTTTTAAAAGCAGATTTTGTTAAAATAAATTATATGACTGTAACATATAGAATAAATGCATATGTTTCATTTGAAATGGATAAAAACAACAAAATTTTTGGTTATACTAAACATAAAACAGGATGGCAAGATAATTCAATTTTTAAAATTAGAAAATTAAATAACAATCAAGAAGATTTTCTTGATTTAGTTATTATGAATGGTTTTTTTGCATATAAAGCAAATAAATCAACTTTATATTTTAATACAAAAGAAGAATTAAATAAAATTAAACAAACATTAAAGGAGATGAAATGAAAATGAATGAAGAATTAAGAAATAAAGTGATTCAATGGAGTAAAGATAGAGGAATAATTCCAAATGCTTCACCATTAGTTCAATTTGCAAAATTAATGGGTGAATTTTCAGAAATTTATGAAGCACTAAGATTGTTAGACAAAGAAAAATTGATTGATGCAATAGGTGATGTTCAAGTTGTTCTTATTAATTTAAGTGAGTTGTTAAGATTAGAAGACGATTTAGAAATAAATTTTAATTATTCTAAAGAATTTAATTCTCTTAATGAAGTTGCAGAACATATTTGTAATATAGGAGATAAAATCATCAAGCATGATTACAAGTCTGCAGCAGATTTAATTGAAAAAAGTTATGAATATCTGACTGGATATTCTAGATTTGAATATATTGATCCAAATTATGCATTAGAATGCGCATATAATGAAATAAAAGATAGAAAAGGATTTCTTACACCTGAAGGAAATTTTATAAAAGAATCAGATCCTATATATCAAGAAATTATTAAAAAATATAAATAAGGACCTCTCTGGAGGTCTCTGATGTATTTTAATATTTTTGATATAAAAATATATCTTTTTTACAAATTACCTCTGGATTCATTTCTGATGAAATTTTAGAAATTTTATAAATTTCTTTTAATTTTTATTTACATCTATTTTAAAATATATTATAATTTTATTGTAAACAAATTAAAAAGGATTTTAAATGACAATTCTTATTTATGGAGAGAAAAGAGTTGGAAAAGATACAGTTGCTGATTTAATAGAAGAATATTTTAAAAATAAAGGAATTAAACCAAATAGATATTCATTTGCTTCTTTGATTAAAAAAATTATTTGTAATATAAAAGAAATATCATGTAAAGAATTAGAAAAAAATAAGAAAAAATACAGAAAATATCTTATATGGCTGGGTGAAGAAATAAAAAAAGTATATCCAGATTTTTGGGTAAAATCAATCATAAAGCAATTAGATGTCACAAAAATAAATATTATATCTGATTGTAGATTTGAAATTGAATACAAAAAAATAAAAGAAATCGATGATGTGATTTTTATTCACGTTATTGATAAAAACATTAAAGAAGAATATCCAGAAAAATTTGATGTTGAGAATGAAATAATTATAGACAACACAGAAAAAAATTTAAATAAATTAAAAGAAAAAATAAATAAAGTAATGGAGGAGTTAAATGTTTGAAGAAGAAATTATGAAAATTGCAAAAGAAGTAGAATATTTTAGAGTATCTTTACTTGAAAAAATATTAGGAATAAAAAAAACAATTATCAGGGATGCACTTAAAAAATTAATTAAAGAAGGAAAAATTGAAAAATTCAATAGATGGACTTATAAAATAAAAGAAGGAGTTTAAAATGCTAAAGGTATTAAAACATATAGATTTACCAGATAATCTTGGTTATGTAGAATTAATTGATTCATCAAAAGCAAATTTAAGTAAAGAAAAAAGAATTGATTTTATAACTAGTATAGCGGCAATAAGCAGAGGTAAAGACAGTTCAGCAAACCCAAGAAAAAGATATGAACATTTGTTAAGAGAAGCAGCTCCAAATACTATCAATGAAGCAAAAGAAGATCATAGAAATGCAAGCAGAGCATTAGAGTTTTGTCCAGTAAAATTATCTATGTTAACAAGTAATATCAACAGAATTATAATTAATAATTTGCTAAGATATTCTTACATAGATGAAAATTATAATATTTGCACTAACTTTAGAGCAGTATACAATTCAGGATTATTTGAGTATGTGCCTTTTAATACAGAAGAAGAGGTAAAAGACTTTAAAGTTGTTAAAATCAAAGCACCACATTTTGTATTTGATCAATTATATACTCATCAAGCATTATCTAAAATAGCAATATCAGAAAGGGTGGTTGAGGAAACTGATTATTGGCTGCCTACTGACATATTTGATAGAATGAAAGAAATTTTAGAAAAAGAGTGGTCAGGAAAAAGAAGTTTAGAATTTGATATATATGAATTATTCTTAGAATATCAGGACAGTCAAAATATAGAGGAGTTGAAGAAAGACTTATTTTATAATTTCTCTACAAATGAAGTTTATGAAATATTAAAAGAGTTAGGGTATCCAAAAGAAATTTACCAAAGATTTCATTATGGACTAAAATACAAAACTTGGTTTATGGCAGGTTGGATTAATGATCCCACAACTTGGGAACATTTATGTTTACAAAGAAGTGCATTTCCAGAATATTATAAAGATTGGACTCAAGAACAAACTAAAAAAACAGTTGAAGGAATAAAACAATTATTATTTGAGGGAAAACAATGACAATACATGAATTTAGACAAAAAATTTTAAAACAAATAAAAGAATGTACTAATGTACATTTTGAAAATTGGGAACAATTTGAAGATTATTTATATAATCAATCTACTGCAAATTTTATAAAAGAAATTTCAAAATGTACAGGATTAAATTTTTTTGATTATTTATCTAATCTATATATCTTAAGAGAAAAGGTTTAAAATGGAACTACTAGATATTATTTTTATTATTATATATTCAGTTGTAATATTAATTTTATTAATATTTTACTTTTTAAGGAACATAAAATGAAAGAAATAATCATTAATTTCATATACAAATTAATCATTTTTTTATTTCTTTATTTTTTGGTAATTTATATCGCTAAAATTGATAAAAATATTACTTATGATATTTTGACTATTTTTGTTTTAATTGGAATGATAGATGTTTCAGATTTTATTGTAAGGATAATAAAATGGATTGTGAAAAATTAAAAAAAGAAATTATAGAATTAAAAGAAGAAATTCATAAATTAAAACATGATGATTTAACTGGTTTTGGAAATAGATATAAATTAAAAGATTTTTTGAATTACATTTCTAGTGAAAATTCTGATTATGTTGTTTGTTTAGTTGATTTAAATAATTTACATAAAATTAATAGAAAATATGGATGGGAAAAAGGTAATGAATATATCTTAGAATTTTCTGAATATTTAAAAAAAGAATTAAAGTATATAAAATCAGAAATTTTTAGAATAGGTGGAGATGAATTTTTGATTTTCTCAAAAAAGCCATTTTCAATTAAAGAAAAATATGGTAATTATGTTTACGAAATATACAATCCTTTAAAAATGGATTTTAGAAAAATTTTCAATAAATTAGATAAAAAAATAATTCAATCAAAGGCAGAAAATGAACGTAAATCCATTAATGATTAAAAAACTTAATAAAATTTATTGCAAATTAGCAAAAATAAAAAACAAAGAAGGAGATTACACTCTATCTGTTATTAATTGGATTAAAAAAATAAAATCAGAATTAAAATATAATTCTCCTGAAAAAGTGGCAAACATAAATTTTATACCTTTGAAAATTGTTGAAGAATTAGATGCTATTCCTGAATTTTATTTAAAATATTTATAAAAATTTAAAGGAGTTAAAATGTTATTTGACAAAATTTTAAATATCAAAAATTTTAATGATGTTGAAAACGTTGCAAAAGAATTTAATTTTGAAATAAATATTAAAATTAATTTATTCAATAAAATATTAAGTCATTTAGGTCTGCCATATACATTGAAAATAATTTTAAAAAATAATATAATGAAAATAATATTAAATTGTTCTTCTAAAAATACTTCACTTAAAATAAACTCCTATCAAATACTTCCTCCTTTCAATTGATCCTCTCTGAAGGTTTCTGGTATATAAAAATTATTTTAATATAGTTTTATATGTCTTTTATAGAAATCATCTCTGGATTCATCTCTGATGAATTTTTATAAATTTTACAAAATTTTACAAATTTTATTTAATTTTTGTTTACATTTATTTGAAAAAATGTTATAATTTTACTGTAAATAAAACAAAAAGGAGTTAAAATGAGTAAAACAAGAAAAGTTCTACTTTACATTTATAATAGAATCAATTTTTCAAAATTCAAAGAATTATGGGAAAGAGCTTATTTCTATGAAGAAGATGAAGATTACCTTATTGATAAATTTGATAAAATGTTTTCAAATACAATTGAATTCTTTTTGAATCATGATGAACTTCTAAAAGAAATCGAAAATGAAATAGATGAAATTGGATATAAAGGATAAAAAATGACTAAATATCAAATTGACAAAACAATGTTAAAAACTGCTGAGCTTTGGGCTCAGCAGAGCAAATGTATTAGAAATAAAGTCGGAGCAGTAATAGCTAAAGATTCAAGAATTATTTCAATTGGATATAATGGGACTCCTTCTGGTTATATAGAATATGAAGAAAAAATATGTGATGAATGCAAAGGAATTGGAATAATAAACTATAATGTTTGTTATAAATGTAAAGGAACAGGAATAATTCAAATTCCTAAAGAATTAGATTGTGAAAAAGAAAAAGAAAAATTGGTAAGCAAATGTTGTAAAGCAGATATTATCGAAGACTTGAAAAGCAATAAAATTTATTGCAGTAAATGTCACGATCAAATAGGATTTATTAATCATGCTAATGATAATTCTGGTAATTATAGATTAATAGGAGATTTTGAAACTAAAAAAGAATTAATTACTGATCATTCAAAAGTCATTCATGCTGAAGCGAATGCTATTCTTTTTGCAGCAAAAGAAGGAATTCCATTAAAAGGAACAACTCTTTACGTAACATTAAGTCCTTGTTCAGAATGCTCTAAAATGATAATTCAATCAGGCATAAAAAGAGTTGTGTACATAGAAGAGTACAGAGAAACATCAGGATTAGAATTAATGAAAAAATGTGGTATTAAAGTAGAACAATTTAAGGAATAAAAATGATAAAATTAAAAGATATAAATGAATCATATACTGTAATTGAAATTCCTGATACAGAAGAGGGGTTTGATTTAAAAATAAAAATAATGAATTCATTATCAATTTATGTTGATGGTTATCAATTTATGCCTTCATTTAGAGCAGGTATGTGGGATGGAAAGAAAAAATTTTATTCACAAACACCAACAGGATTAATTATTCCAAAGGGACTTTCATATTTTATTATTGACAAATTAAAATCATGGGGATATAATGTCACATATGAAGAAAATGAATTTAAATTCAATATTACAAAAGAAGAAATTTTAAAATTTATTGAAGAATTAAAAATTCCTTTTAAGCCAAGAGATTATCAAATTGATGCTATTTTATATGCATTAAACAATAAAAGAGGAATATTACTTTCAGCAACATCATCAGGCAAATCATTTATGATTTATGTAATAGTACGTTATTTATTAGACAAACTCAAATTTAAAGGGGCTCTTATTGTTCCTACTGTAAATTTAGTTGAACAAATGTTTAGCGATTTTAAAGAATATGGGTGGAATAATTTAGACGAGTATGTCCATAAAATATATTCAGGAAAAGAAAAACATTTTGATAAGCCTCTTACAATTTCAACTTGGCAAAGTCTTAGAAAATCATTATATTTATTTCCAGAATTAGATTTTATAATAATAGATGAATCACATACAGCAAAATCAGAAAATCTTGAAAAAATAATAAAAGCATCTATTAATGCAAAATACAAATTGGGATTTACAGGAACACTCCCACAAAATACAATTGACAAAATGACTTTACTGTCAACCCTTGGAAAACCTAAAAAAATAATTACGCCACAAGAATTAATAGATTTAGGATATGCAACGCCTATTAAAGTAATAATGTTTTTTATTCAATACAACAAAGAAATTTGCAACACATTTTGGAAAAAAATGAATTCTTTTCAAAGTGAAGTAAAGTTTATTGAAGAATTAGAATCTAGAAATGAATTTATTGCAAATGTAGCTTTAAAACTTTCAGAGAAGAAAGAAAATAATCTTATTTTATATAATAAAATTTCGCATGGTGAAGAATTACTTTTTAGAATAATAAAAAAGAAATTAAATTTGTCTGAAAATATAGATAAATTTGTTTATAAAAATCAAATAAAGCAAATAAAAGAAGACAAAATTTATATTGTACAATCAGAAAAAGACATTCTTTGTGAAAGAAAAGACAATATTATTGTTTTAGATGAATTAAATTTGTTTTTTATTAGAGGAGACGTAAAAGGAAATAAAAGAGAAGAAATAAGAAAAATGCTTGAATTACAAGATGGTGGAATATTGATTGCTACATATGGAACATTGTCAACAGGAGTAAATATTAAAAAAATACATAATATACATTTAGTTTCAAGCACAAAATCATTTATTAGATTAAATCAGAGTATTGGAAGAGGAATGAGACAGCACAAAGACAAAAATATTACAAAAATTTTTGATTACGTTGATGATTTTAGTACATGCAGAAAAAGAAAAAATTATATGCTAAAACATGCAGATGAAAGAATAAATCTTTATATGCAAAACGCATATCCTATTATAGAAAAAAACATTAAAATAGGAGATTAAAATGGATTTCAGTTTTGATGAAAAAAATATTAAAGATAAATTAAAAATAATTGCAAATGAATATGAAAAAGTTTTATTTCAAATTAAACAAAAAAGAAATGAATTGGTGGATTTTTACAAAAAATTAGACAATCTCTGGATGGAAAAATATTTATATTATAAAAATGATTTTCCTATATCTTTAAAAAATAATGAAATAAAAGATTTTATAGAAAAAGATAAAGAATATATTGATTTAAAATATAAAATAAAAAAAGTTGAAAACGATTTAGAATATTTAGAAAAACATCTTAAAAATATAGAAAGCTTCAGATGGGACATTAAATTATTTATTGAATGGAAAAAACTTGAAATGGGAGTATGAGGACCTCTCTGGAGGTCCCTGGTATATTTTAATATTTTTGATATAATTTTATATATCAGAATATTAAAGTGTACCAGAATTTATTTCTGATGAAATTTTAGAAATTTTATAAAATTTT
>Ga0256843_1001927_pt1 | contig 15683 bp, 12 predicted proteins | sample AlvinellametaG_FD_191572 | JGI IMG/M metagenome (GOLD analysis project Ga0256843, IMG submission 191572) | Pompeii worm associated microbial communities from hydrothermal vent at the East Pacific Rise, Pacific Ocean - Alvinella | ecosystem: Host-associated > Annelida > Integument > Unclassified ... | reverse complement strand
AAGTGTATTTCGATGGGAATTTAGTGTTAAGTTGGAATAAGGATATAACTCAAATCGTAGGAAGCTCAGCATACTTCGGATTCACAGGAGGAACTGGAAGCTATACAAACCTACAATATGTAAAACCGATATATGTAGAGAGTGGAGATAATGTTTTAAATCTTGAGGAAATATCTTCAAATCCAATTATTGACAATTTAGGGGATAATACATACATTGGAAATATTGAATTTGAAAATTTAAGTGTTGGAATCTTAGCGAATGAAACGGGATTAAATAATTTAACAGTAAAGAATTGTGGAATTTATGGAAGATTATTGGATTCAGGAGTTAAGTTGATTGATTACGATTGGAGTTTGCAGTCATTCCCCTCATTGATACATAACTTAACCATAAATGCCTCTGGAGATTATGGAATTTTAATGTTAAATAAAGTATGGGCTAATATTTCTTCCTTAAAAATATCTTTAAAAAATGGAATTGGAGTTTATTGGGCAAACTGGGCAGGTGGTTTTGGAAATATAACTGTGTATAATTCCACAATAACCTCGTGTGATCAGGGGTTAGTTCTATATAAGAATGGAAATGGTATGAAGTTGTTAAACTCCACAGTTGAAAACTCAATTTATGAAGGGATTTATGCCGAAAACTCAACCTTTGGAATAATTAATTCATCACTAATAAATAACTCTATTGGACTCTATGCAAACACTTCCAATTTATTGATAAATAATTCTTTCATATTCAAAAACAGATATGAAGGATTATCTCTGTTAAATTCATCATCTTTAATATTTAACGCAAATCTCACAAAAAATAGTATAGGGATCTATTTAAAAGAAAACAATATCTCATCAATCCAAAAATCCAGCATTTCATATAATAACTACGGAATTGAGATTGTTAATTCTTCAAATGTAAATATAAACAGATCAAAGATATTTAATTCGAGTGTGGATGGAATTGCATTATTTAATGGAGACAATGTAAGTGTTGAAAACTCAATGCTGTGGAATAACAATTATTCAGTTTTATCTTATGGCAATTTATCAGATCTTGTTATAGTGAATTCAGTACTAAACAGTTCGATAAACAGCAGTATAAGGATAGATATTCCATCTGGTAGATTTTTGGATAATTTAAAACTCTATAATGTTAGTATTTTAAACAGCGGAAGTTATGGATTGTTTATCGACTCATTAGGAAATGCTTCAAATATATCCATATATAATTCATTGATAAATTCTTCTTATAGAGATGGTATCTTCATCTATGGAGTAAATTCAATAAACATTATAAACAACTCAATAACTTACAACGGTTTGATTGGAGGAGATCCAGCTGGAAGTGGTATAAAAATAAGTGGAAATTATACAGGAGGGGTTTTAATCTCACAAAATAATATTTCATACAATTTAGGAAATGGAATATCTTTAGAGGGACTTTGGAGCAAAATCTTAAAAGACATATTAGTTAATAACAACTTCATTTCAAATAATGGTATCCAAAATAATAGTGGAAATGGAATATATATTGGAGGAAGGGTTGAGAATTTATCCATAGTAAATAACACAATACAATACAGCAATGCTCAGGGAATTTTGATTCAGGAGGCAAATGGCTGGAACGCTTGGGATTGGATTGGAACAAATATAAGTGTTATAAATAACACTATCCAATATAATGGATTAACCGTCCCTACTGGGAGTATAACAGCGGGAATAACCGTTGGAGCATATGGAGGTTATAATCAAGACAATGGATCAATATTAATTGAGGAAAACAAGATCGTTGATAATAACATCTGTCCAAATCAAAATTATGGTGGAAAGGTTGGAGGAATTGAGATTTATGGGTTAAATGAGAGTTGGATCAACCTTAACTTTACTATCTCAAAGAACATTATAGCAAATAATTCCGCCTATGGCATCTCAGTTGGAGCAAGTAAAGACATCCGTATAATTAACAACACGATCTTTAACAATGAAAAAGGAGTTGTTATTCCTAACTGGGATTTTGTTCCTTATAATATAATAATCTCCAAAAATTCAATTTATAACAACTCTCTGTTAGGAATTGACTTAGATGATGATAATATAACTCCAAATGATGGGGTGTTGAACTACAATGAAGCAAATTATGGTATTGACTATCCTATCATAACATCAGCGAATTTATTGGGAGATAGTTTAACGGTAAGCGGATATATTGGAAATGGAACAGGCAGTGGAAACTTTGCAAATGCTGTTGTTGAGATTTATTTAGTTAGAAATTCAAGCGGTGGAGATAATTTAGTTGGAAATAATATTTCCTCTAATGGTGTTGTTTTGAATAACAGTTATGGAGAGGGGTGGATCTATTTAGGAAGTTTAATTGCCAATGCTAATGGATTTTTCAGTGGAACAATAAATGTCTCTGGAAAGGGTGTTGGAAACAACTGTTTACTAACTGCAACTGCCACAATGCCTGGAATTGGAACGTCAGAATTTGGAAGAGATTATTTGCTGATCAGAACGTTTTACAATATAACTGCAACAACTTCAATGTTATCAGATAAGTATGTAATAACAGTTCATTCACAAAATACTACAAAAGACGTTTATGTGTATTGGATCAAACCGAACGACGTTGGGATCTTAAATATATCTGGAGATTTTGACGAGAATGGAAGTAATGGAAATACTTACTGGTTTAAATTTAACACCCTCTATCCAAATGACACGAAGGTTATAATTATTGACACGAATATAACAACTATTGAAGGTTTGAATGTTGGTGTAGATCCGTTAAGGGATAATAAAACCTAACAATGTGGATAGGTTATGACAAAAATCGATGTATTAATTGGAACTTTGGTATTGTGTATTTTGCTCTTATCTTTAAATTTTGGAGAGATCTATGAGTATAGGGGGGTTGTTTTTTATCCCAATGGATCTCAAAATATTAGCATATCTAAATTATCATTTAACTATGAAAATTCGGATATGTTTAACCTCTATATCTTTTATAGAAATCAGACATTTTATCTCCCCTATGCTGAAAATTGCACATTTAACCTCCCTCCTGAGAAATTTAATATATCCATTATTATATCAGCAGATAGGGTAAGTATTGATAAGTATATCATCTACTACAAGATCGTTAACAACTATCCCTATAATATTTCATTTAACATATCCTTCCCTTCCGGATTTAACATAAAAAATTCCACTGTCGAGGTTCCTGCAAGATCGTATAAAATAATAACGCTTTCTAAGATTCAGAACTCCGACTTTTTATATTTTGGAAAAAGCAATATCAGTTTCGAAGTTCCATCAACGTTATTACTTCGATATTCTGTTTCAATACCTTTTTCTATAACAAAATCAAATAGAGTGTTAAATAATGGTTCTGTTGAGTGGATTGCTGTTTACACCATAAGAAACACAAAAAATGTATCTTTAAATGTAAATGCAAGTTATTGGGCTGTTTTGGATAATAAAAAAATAAATTTTGGAAATTATTCGTTCGTCCTTGAACCGGGAAAAAATATTTCAAAATCTTTTGTTATTATAAACAATGGAACAGTTCCTGCCTTTTACTTGAAATTTTATGCGTGGAGAGATGTTTTAGAAAGAATAAAAATAAAGCCGGCAATTAAAGTCGGAAACGCTTATGTTGTAGGAATTGGAGAAGTTGAAGAGGCAAGTTTTAACATTCCATATACTCAACATCATAAAGGGGAAAGTGAAGTGGTAGTTCATAAAGAGGAGAACAACAAGGTCATCGAAAATAATAAAAATAAAAATAAGGAAATAAAAAATTCTAATAATCAACATGTTCCAAAAAAAGAGAATAAAAATAAAAAAGCTGAAAATCCAAATGAAATAACCCCTCCCCACAATCTTAGGAAATATCCTGCAATTGTAAAAAATATAAAAAAAGATAAAGCAAAAATAACTGCTATAACTGTTGCTACGATCACAACTACATCTATAACTTTAATGCTGATCCCTCCAATATTTAGAAGGAGATCATTTATTGCAGATAAAGGAGTTTTTTCCATTGATGAGCTTGAATTTTTGTGCGGTGTTGTTTATATTCCAGAAGGTTGTGAATTAGGCAACATCCTCCCCGGAGGGCTTACTATTGTTCAACTTTCTGAATCTGAAAAAGAAATCGCAAGAGATTTACATGAGATCTATGAAATTCCACTAAATTCTGCTAAGGCAATTGTTATAGGAGTTAAATATGGAGGAAAGCTTTATCTAAGCAATAAAAAAGCTTGTGAGATTGCGGTTAAAGTGGGTCTTGAAGCTTATTATAGTGAGGTGAATAATAATGAGTGAAAATGACGACCTTTTAATGAAATTAGATAAGATTAGAAAGGCAAGAAGAAAGAGAATAATAATCGGATCATTTTTAGTTTCTACTTCTATTGTTCTTTCAGAGTTGGCAGTTTTTATATTTGTTGGTATTTTTGAAATTAACGAGATTATCGGCTTACTCTTATTATTTATATCGTTGATTTTCTTATCCGTTGGGTTGTATCTATTAATACACCTCCCCCCAGTAGTCGTGGATTGAGTGAGAATATGTGGGTGGTTAAGTCGATCTTGGTTGTTTTTACCTTGATCTTTATGATCCACAGTTATGGAATTGATCTTAGCTTAGATACCATTGATCAATATCTTTATGGCAATGAAAAAATATATTTAACCTATAAAAATGACACTCCCCATTTTTACATTGGAGAACGGCAGGAATATTATCTAATCCCTCCATATATAAAAGCAGATGATACCATCGCTCCAATGATCAAAAAGTTGGGATTTAAATTGAACAACTCAACTTACAACATAATAATTACTTATAAGGACATAACCCCTCCCTCTAATAAAGTAGCGATAATATTCTCACCAATAAACGGTTCTAATGTTGAAAATAGATCTGCTACTATTTTTTGGGTCGTTGATCCATTGAAAATTAAACAGTCCAATGTTTACGCTCTTTATTCTTTTCCGAAAACAGGAAAAGTTATTGCAGTATATGATGATGGAAAGCCAGCTATCATAAGAGTAGATAACAAAATATATGTGGGATGTAAACCAAATGAAGATGTTTTAGCCAATTTAATCTATTTAATAATAATTAGAAGATCGGGTGTTCCTTTCTACTACCTTTTACTGGTTGTATTAATTGCCACAATATCACTTTTGATGACGTTCCAAGAAGCACTAAAAAAGAAGTTTTTAGATGTTATATCATTCTTAGCATCATTAAAGGTTGCAATTTTAGCGAGAGTAAATATTTTTGATGAAGAAAAAGTTCTTTCCAACAAAACACGACAAGAGATCTACAACTATATTTTAGAGAATCCCGGATCTCATCTAAGAGAAATTTCTAAAAATCTGAATAAGCCAACATCAACGATAGCTTGGCATTTAAGGATATTGGAAAAGGCAGAGTTGATAAAAAGCGAGAGATTAGGAAATAAAATAATATACCTCCCAGTAGAGATGGATGTGAAAGATCTTCCCAAACTCTATTTAAGAAATGAGACACAAAAAAAGATATTCAATTATCTTTTAAAAAACCCTGCCCATCTTAGGAAGATCGCCAAAGATTTAAACCTAAATGTTGAGACAGTAAGATACAACTTAAAAAAGATGGAGAACGTTGGAATTGTAGAAACAAGAGAGGACGGAAATAAAATAATATACTACATATCAAGATCTTTTTTTGATAAATCTACTTCTTCAACTGATAAATAAAATTATACTTTTTAAATTCATCTAAATTATTTAAAATCCTATTTAAAATATTTTCTAACTGATTTAAACAGTTGTTAAACTCTCCTTCATTTACTACTACAAAATCAGCCAAGGCAATAGCATGCCCTATACTAAAACCTAACTCTCTCAAGTCCCTCTCAACGAAAATATCCCAACTTTCTGAATCATCCTCTCTTCCTCTTTTTTTAAGTCGCTGGAATCTTGTTAATGGAGATGAGTGTATTGCAATCAAAACAAGGGGTTTATGCTTTCTAAAATAGTTAACTTCATATAAGCTTCTTATTCCTTCGATTATAACAACATCTTCATCCTTTAAATTTTCTTCAATATATTTTAAACAGGGAACTGCAACTGCCTCATTCCCAAATTTTTCTCTCAATTTTATTGCAGTATCCCCTACATTTTCAGGAGTTAGCTCCAAACCTCTCTTTTTTGTTTCATATCTAACAATATCCCCCATAGAGATTATGGGCAAGTTAAATTTTTTAGCAACTTCATATATAGAACTCTTTCCCGCTCCGGGCATTCCTGTTATCCCAATTAACAGCATATTTTAGCACCTAATTGTTTTTATAGTTTTATTACTTTTTTTAATTTTTGAGTGTTATGATACATTAGTTAATACACTTTCAGCAACATTAGAGCTCTGGTTGATAACTTCCATATTTGTGTCCTTAGTGTAGATTGCACTCTTTATTAAATAATATGATACAATAATTGCTGATACAATTACAACCATTGCCAATAAAGAAAATTCTAAAGAGATCTGACCTTTATCTGACTTTATAGATTTTGATAATTTTAATATGGCTTTATAAACAATATCTTTCTTCATAGTATCCCTCACATTGATTCTACATTTTTTAGCATATAATACCTCCTATATATCGTTTAAACTATATATATTTATGCTTATCTAATTTTAACACTTGAAAAAAGCGAGTAAACACAAATAAGGAATTAAAAGAAATTAAAAATCAAAAAAGAAAAATAAAAGAAAAATAAATTAAATCTAATAAAAATATTTGAAATCCGGTGATCGATGTGCTAATACTTAGAAAACCAAAAAAGAAAAAGGATGAAATCGAAATTGTTAAAATCAATGGTGAGATTGAGGAAGGAATTCCCATAAAAAGTAATCAAAAGATATATGCAAACTACAAGAAGATAGGGGATAAATACAAATTATATCGATGTAGGATAGGAGATAAACTTATACAACCATCAAAGGTATTAGATCTTCTAAGATCTGAGGATCTGTTCTTATTAAAGGATAGTAAAGATATAGAAGATGTTTTAAAATCCAATAACCTTAAATTCAAATATATTGAGCTATGTCCTTTCTGTTTATTGAAAAGCGTATACAAAAGATTAACAAAAAATAACAAATGCCGTTATGGAAATCTAACGATCTGCTTAGAGTGCGGTATTGAAGAAATAAAACAGGAAGTAAAAATCGATGATGAGTTTATAAAAAAATTTTTAAAAAGATTTAAAGATGTTGATAAAGTCCTTTCGCTGTTAAGGATTAAAAACCCACTTGATAATCCGGAATTAACAAGATACGATATAATTATGGGAAGTGAAGAAGATAACATTGAAAACTACAAAGTTGATGATCTCAACATTCCAGAAGAGTTAAAAGAGATAATAAAAAGCAGGGGAATTAAGGAACTTCTACCAGTTCAAACACTATCTGTTAAAGCAGGTCTCCTCGAAAACAGAGATCTACTTGTCGTTTCTGCAACATCCTCAGGGAAAACCCTTATAGGAGAGTTGGCAGGGATCAAAAATCTAATTGAGGGTAAAGGAAAATTTATTTTCTTAGTTCCATTAGTCGCATTAGCAAATCAAAAGTATGCCGAATTTAAAGAAAGATATGAAAAATTAGGTTTTAAAGTTAGTTTAAGAGTTGGATTAGGAAGAATAGGAAAAAAACCAGATATAAACACTTCAATAGATGCAGATATTATAGTTGGAACCTATGAGGGGATAGATTACCTAATAAGGACTGGAAAGTTGAAGGATGTTGGGACTGTTGTTATTGATGAGATCCACTCTCTAAACTTGGAAGAAAGAGGAGCAAGATTAGACGGATTAATTGGAAGATTGCGATTTTTACATAAAAATGCTCAAAAGATCTATCTATCGGCAACTATCGGAAATCCGAAATTTTTAGCTAAGGAGTTGAATTCAAGGTTAGTTCTATACACTGGAAGGCCTGTTCCTTTAGAAAGGCATATAATCTTCTGCAAAAACGAATTTTCTAAAATAAACATTATAAAAGACATCGTTAAAAGAGAATGGCAAAATATCTCAAAATTTGGGTATCGAGGACAGTGCTTAATCTTTACATATTCAAGAAAAAGAGCTGAAAGATTGGCAAGAGCATTAAGATCGAAAGGAATTAAAGCTGAATTCTATCACGGAGGAATGGAATATTTAAAAAGAAGAAAAGTTGAGGAGGACTTTGCAAAGCAGAAAATCCAATGCGTAGTTACAACCGCTGCACTTTCAGCAGGTGTTGATTTTCCCGCTTCAACCGTTATCTTGGAGAGTTTAGCGATGGGTGCAGATTGGCTAAATCCTGCAGAGTTTCAACAGATGTGTGGTAGAGCAGGAAGAAAAGGCATGCATGAGATTGGAAAGGTTTACCTCTTGGTTGAAATAGGGAGAAAATATCATGCTAAAACGGAAAACACGGAAGATGAGATTGCATTTAAACTCTTGAATGCAGTTCCTGAGGATGTTTTAGTGGAATTCAGCGAAGATGAGGAAGAAGAACAAATATTAGCAACAGTATCATCTGGAATTGATAATATTAAAGATATTGATAAAGTGCCCTATCTTGGAAGAACGTTTTCACTTCAAACCATATTAAAAAACTTGGAGAAGTATGGGATGATCTACAAAAGAGAGTGTAATAAAGTAAAACTAACAAGTTATGGAAAAGCAGTGGCGATTTCATTTCTATATCCTAAGATAGCAGAAAAGATTAAAAAAGGAATAATAGAAAATAAAAATATTATAAAGTTAATAGCAGAGATCATGCCCTTTGAAAACGTTTATCTATCAAACAATTTGAAAACGAAACTATCAAAAATACTAAATATGAACATCCCCTCAAGATTTTTTGATGCATTAGAGATTATAAAAGAGAGTATGGAAAAAATAAAGGACAAAAAATTGAAAGAGGATCTAACAGTTATAATTATGGAGTTTGAAGGAGTAGAAGTCGAAGAAAAAATATTAGAGATGATAATAAATCTAAGAACTGCGGGAAGAACACCAGGACAGATTTCAAAAATACTCCATGAAGATCTCAATATACAGACGTATTCAGGAGATATTTACTACTATTTAGAGCAGTTATTAAATTTATTAGATGCTATCGAAAGAATATCAAGCATATTTAACAAAAAATATGCTGAAAAAGTTAAAACTTTGAAAGAAAAGATAGAAAATCCAAATTTTAAGGGACGATAAAAACGCTTTAATGTGGGGGAGCATGGAAACATCTAAAAAGCTTATAATGGTTGCAGTTCTTTCCATCACTTTAATACTAACCTACGCTTATCTGATAAGCGTAATTGAAGGTGTTAGTTATTTTACAGCACTATATTTTAGCGTTGTTACAATAACAACCACCGGCTATGGGGACTTTACTCCAAAAACATTTTTAGGAAAGTTGCTTACAATAATATATCTATGCGTTGGTGTTGGAATTGTAATGTATCTTTTTAGTTTGATAACAGAGTTTATAGTGGAGGGTAAGTTTGAAGAGTTAGTGAGGTCGAAAAGGATGAAAAACAAGATAAAAACAATAAAAGACCATTATATAATTTGTGGTTATGGACGATTAGGAAGGGTTGTGGGGGAAAAATTTATAGAAGAAAATGTTCCATTTGTAGCAATCGATACAAACGAGGATGTTCTTAAAGAGGAGTATGAAAAATATCCTGATAAATTTTTATATGTAGTTGGAGATGCAAAAAAGGATGAGGTTTTAAAAAAGGCAAAGATTGAAAAAGCAAAGGGTCTTATAGCAACACTTCCAACTGACGCGGATAATGTATTTTTAACACTTACAGCAAGGGAGTTAAATCCCAACATACTGATAACTGCAAAGGCAGATGAAAAAGATGCGATAAAAAAATTAAAAATTGCTGGAGCAGATAGAATTGTCTCCCCCTACTTAATTGGAGGTTTAAGAATGGCTGAGGTTTCTGTTAGGCCGGGAATATTGGACTTTTTAAGCACGTTTATGAAGATAGCAAAGAACGAATATGAAGAGGATATCGAGTTAAAAAAATTTGTAATAGAAAACGACTCTGAGCTGGCTTATAAAAGTTTAAAAGATGCAGACATAAGAGGAAAAACAGGAGCTACAATCTTGGGAATAAGAAGAGGAAAAGAGTTCTGCATAAACCCATATCCTGAATATATATTAAAACCTGGGGATATAATCTATGCCTTTGGAACTGAAGAAAACCTCAAATATTTAGAAAATCTCGTAAAAAAGAAGAAAAAGAAAAAATAAATAAAAAAGTGAGAAATATACAATAAAAATAATAAGAAGTAATTACAACCCCATCTTTTTTATTCCAAGTTTTACTGCATTTCTTTTTAGATTTTGATTAATTCCTATGTAATCCAAAACCTTATTTTCAAAGTTCATATATGATGCCACATTAAGCAAGATTACTCTCTTTAACAGATCATCGAGAATATTTATTATCTCCTGAGAGTCCTCTTTTAATTCCTCTTTTAATTTGTTTTTCAACCTATCCTCAATTTTTATAATTATTGCAGTTAAATACTCTGGTAAGAAATCTTTTTCAACATACTTAATTCCTCTCTTCACTGTATCTTTATAAAATTCTTCCAATTGGCCATTATTTGATATTTCAAATAAACCTTTTATCCAGTTTTTAAAGTCCTCTTCAATCTCTTTCCTTTTACTTTCATCGAATATGTCTTTTGTTTTTTCATATGAAAAAATATCATTAAATACTTCCTCTACAACTTCATCTATTGTCTTACTAATAACATCCTTATATTTTGCCAATTTTGAAAAATCTTTCTCTTCTGATGCAAGATGATGCATATTTTCAATGATCTCGTTATATATGCTATCGAATGACACATTCATACATTATCACCTCCCATTCTGTTAATTATATTAACCATATTGAATATGATAATATTCCCAAATATTACATTTAAATATTATTTTTTATTATTATTTATAGATTTAGTATGAATAGGGGTTTAAAAAAATAAAATCAAATTCCCTACTTAAAAATGATTTAGAAGTGGTATTTAAACTTAATTCTCATTATGGAATCTTATATATGCTTCTACTAATTTAACTCCTGAATCAGTAAGGCCCTTCTTACCTATAAATCCAACATTTTTAAGTATAACCAAGTTTTTCTTTATCTCCTCAGGAGTTAACGGAAGAAGTTTGGCAAGGAGTATTATTTCATTCTCCTTATGTTCTTTTCCTTCACTCTTCTCTTTCCAGACCTTATCGAACTCTTCTCTATTATCATATATTGCCTTTAAAATATTGAATGTTGTTGGTGTTATAGCAAACTTCGTAGACAGTAATTCTTGAACTTTTGCCATTTCTATGGATTCTTTTACATCTTCTCCTAATTTTGTTAATTTTATCATTTTATTTTGGAGTTCTTTAATAAATCCTTTTGATTCTGCCTCCCCAAGTGCTTTAATTATCTCCTTTTCTTCCCCACCAACATGATCCTTAATTAAACCTACAAGTTCATCCCTGTGTATATACTCCTTCCTTGGAATCTTTACCAATGCAGAAACATCATATTTTGTTAAATATGGTTTTCTTTTAATGGTTTTTGACATCTTTATTAAATATTTACCTTTTTCAGTTATTCCTCTCTTTACAGTTCCTTCGTTCTTACCACTAACCACCCACTCAGCTATTGGAACATCCCCGCTTTCTGGATAGGTTATTGCCTTCATCCCATCTGTTGAAACCTCTCCCAAGTCCTTAACCTTCTCTCCGAACTCAGTCATCCAGTAGGTATCTTTATTTTTTATTACCTCTCTTTTTATAAGCTCTTTTGATTCCAAGGTGTGTAAAACTGCCCCAAGATCTTCAATATCAACTCTCTTTTTTATTTCATCGTACGTTGGAATGATCTCTGGATTCGTCTCATACTTCTCTTTAATGTCTTCTATTGCCTTCAAAACTTTTATTTCATCTTCTAATACATATATCGGTAGTGTTTTATCCTCTATCTTACCCATATCTTCATAAGCATCAATCATGGCTTTTCCTAATTCACTAACCTTACCCTCTTCATAAAAACCGCTTTCTGTCATTTCTTCGGTAGTTTCTCCTCTTTTCAGCATTTCAAAGTCCTCTTTTCTTAATATTAACGCCCTACTTATTTTTGGAACCATTGAACTTATTTTTAAGACATGAGATACTGCCTTAGTGGTTGAAAATGCCTTACTTTCTGTTTTTGGAGAAATTAATAACAACCTCATGGCTTGAAGGGCATTTACTATATTTTCTCCATATGGTTTGGTGTTTTTGTAGGTAATCAACTCATCATACAATCCAATCTTTGGCATATCTCTTATGAAAGCCAATATTTCAGGAGTTAGATAAACAACAGGGTGTGTTTCTTTATATATACTTAATATATTTTTACCAAGGGATGTTAACCCGTTCTCATCTGCTAAAAACCTTTCCTTTAATAATTCCATCCATTCATCAGGAATCTTCCCAGTTTCATCTAACAATTCCATAATTTTTATTATCTCAGAATCTACAAAGACCTCAGGTATTTTTTCAAGATCTAATTCATCTATGATATTGATCAGCTTTTTCCCTGCTTCTGTGAATTTTATTGAATTACCTTCTAACTCTACAAACCCTAAAATAAACAACTCTAATGCTCTTGTTTTAAACTCTTCTGGATATGATTTCTCAATTTCGTTCTGCATTTCTGTCTCTTTCATCTTTTTTAAAATTTCCAAATGCCTCTTTTTTAGAAACACGTTATCACCTTTTATCTTTTTTTATTTTATCTTTGGCCTATATATTTGATGTATGAGGCATATAAATAATTTTTGAATAAGTTTTTGTGTTTTTTCGTATCTTTTTTCCATATAATTATTTAGTTATATATTTAGTTATGGGCTATTAATTTGGATAGGATGGGGCATATCTATCACTAATAACAATTTATTATTTCGATTATTTTTAACTATTTTATCATTATCTAATCTATCTCACTATAAATTGTTAATAAATGCCCTTTTAAATGATTTCAGAGCTAAAAATCTAAATATCCACAATATAACCATAAATACCGTTGCTCCGAAAAATGTAGACCACACAAGCAAGGTTAAGTTTGGGACCAAGTATAGCGTTAAAGTAATAAGAAACAAAACCATATATCCAACATCTAACACGTATCTCTGCTTTTCTATCTCAAATAAAAACATTGAAGTTAATGTAAAAGTTGTTATTTTTTCTAAAACGTTTGTAAGATAGCTCTTGTTAACGATCTTATCTTCAAATTTCTTTGTATCTTCTCCCTTCTCATAACTTTTACTTATTTTTCTAATTAATTCATATCCCATAAGGATATGCCCTCCTATTGCAAAAAATACCAAAAATCCAATGGCAGATAGTATTGCAAGAACCGTTGCAAAGTCCATTTTATCCCTCCAGTTTTTTAACAGGATTTGTCTTATTTTATATTTTTTTATTTTTAATTTTAATAATTTTATTTAACAATTTTATTCTTAAATAGTATATATTTGTTCTTGTTTATTAAATTAAAGTTCCTATTTTTTCTATGTTTATGAAGTTCTATAAAAACTTTTCTATAATTGATTAATTTAATTATATTAAATATGATAGTGAAATAAACCCTTTATTTTTGTGTTTTTATTGTTTCTTAAACAAACAACTAAACAACAACCAAAAAACAGGAAAAAATATAATAAAATATTAACAAATAAAACTACCCAAAACCAAAATACAAATGGAGCGAAAAGTATTTATCCTCCATAGATAATTTACCACATATGTGGAAAAATATTCAGTTCATTGAAAACCCTCTGGTGATAACCTTGATAAAAATACTGGTAGATAACACTGCCTATAAGAAATTCTTTGCTCAGCATGGATTCTCAGCACTTATTGAAAGTAAAGGAAAGAGAATACTATTTGATGCAGGACAACATCCGAAAATTATTGAAGAAAATCTAAAACTATTTGATGAAAAAGAAGGATTCGACTATGTGGTATTATCTCATGGACATTATGATCACTGTGATGGATTAAAATACATAATTGATAACGAACTGATCAATGGAAAGGTTATAGTTCATAAGGATGCGTTTTTAGAAAAATATGCTGGGAAAAGATATATTGGAATGAGTGATGAAGTAAAAAAGTATCTTCTAAAAAAAGCTGATTTAGAGATGATAATCAAACCATACAAGATCGATAAAAATATAATCGTCTCTGGGGAAGTTCCAAGGGATTTTCCATATGAAATGGAGAAATTTATGTGCATTAAAAACGGAAAATTGGTAGAAGATGAATTAAAAGACGATATGTTCTTAATTGCCAATGGAATTTTAATTACTGGATGTTCACATAGTGGAATTATCAATGTAGTTGAGTATGGAAAAAAATTAAGTGAAATTGAAGGTGTTTTAGGAGGTTTTCACTTAGGAGGGGTTTCTGAACCATATTTAAACAATGTGGTTAATTACTTCAAATCCCAACCGTTTTGGATCATGCCAATGCACTGCACAGGATTCAAAGCAAGTGTAAAATTATCTCAACTGAAAAATTTTGTTTATGGACATGTTGGAAAGGTCATTTAATTTTTAGATGATTTGTGCATTCTAAACATTTAATAGTTTGGATCTAACAGAAAAGAGGTAGATCATGAACGAGGCCGAAAAACCGATGGTTGTTAGTATTGTTGGAAACATCCTCCTTGGAGTTATAAAAATTGTAATTGGGTATATGTATTCAAGTATATCTTTAATTTCTGACGGTATTCATTCATTATCTGATGTTATAACAAGTGTTATAGGAATTATCGGTGTGAGAATTGCCTCAAAACCTCCAGATGAGTCCCATCCATTTGGACATTCAAGATTTGAACCGTTATTCTCATTTTTCATCGGATTGGCATTGTTTCTTACAGCGTTTGAAATCGGAAAATTCGCAGTGGATAGGATAGTTAACGGAGGAACAATTGAGGTAAATGCCATAATGGTAGGAGTGGCTGTTTTTTCCATAATAGTTAAGGAGTTAATGACAAGATATTCCCTATTCGTTGGAAAAAAGTTAAATAATCAGGTTTTGATCGCAGATGCCTATCATCATAGGAGTGATGTTTTAAGTAGTATAGTTGTGTTGATTGGATTGATCCTTCAAAAATTTGGAATTTATTATGGAGATGCGGTTGCTGGGCTTATAGTGGCGTTAATGATTGCAAAAGTCGCTTTTGATATATGTAAGTTAAGTATTGACTACTTAACTGGAAAGTCCCCTCCAAAGGAGTTTTTCGATCTTATAAAAGAGGAGGCGTTAAAGGTTGATAAAGTTATTGGAGTTCATGATATAAGGGCTCAGTATGTTGGGCCGAGAATATATGTTGAATTACACGTTGAAGTTCCTCCAAACATATCTGCAAGGGAAATGCACGATACGGAAGTGGAAGTGAAGAAAAGATTAGAAAGATTGAACAATGTTGAGAGGGCTTATGTGCATGTGGATATTGCTGAAAATAGATAATCTAAAATTTTGAATTCTTCGATATATAGTTTTTTAAAAATAAAGAAAAATTATAGACATTAGAAAACTATGATAGGGCGGCGGGGATTCAA
>Ga0256843_1001926_pt1 | contig 15692 bp, 20 predicted proteins | sample AlvinellametaG_FD_191572 | JGI IMG/M metagenome (GOLD analysis project Ga0256843, IMG submission 191572) | Pompeii worm associated microbial communities from hydrothermal vent at the East Pacific Rise, Pacific Ocean - Alvinella | ecosystem: Host-associated > Annelida > Integument > Unclassified ... | reverse complement strand
TTTTTAGCCGCTAAAAAGCCGCCAAAACTAAAAAAAGATACTTTTTAAAACTCAAGAACACAAAGCTATACAATGCTTTGCAAAGATATTAAGCCACCTTTTCACTGTGCCTGTACGCTTCTGGCTGATAATAATCATAGTACGAAACAAAATACTCCACATGGTTGTTAGGAAAAAACTGGCGAAACTCAGAGTAAAGCTGTGCTGCAAGAGTTTTATTATGTGTCATAATGATAGTAGGTCGCTGCACTTTTTCAATGACACGCGCCATTGTGTGGGTTTTACCACTTCCTGTTACACCCTCAAGGGTTTGGTAACGATTCCCCTCTAAAATGCTTTTACTTAGCTTTTCTATGGCACGAGGCTGATCTCCAGCTGGTTGGTAAGGTGAAACTACTGTAAACTCTGCTTTTTTCTTCATAGGCGAAATTATAGCAGGAAAAAGAAAAAGTGGCTGCCAATAGGCTGTTAAAAAGGAGTGAGTTAGTTGGTGAGTTTTGTGAGGAAAAAGTGTTTTTTTATGAAGATCGTTTTTGCTCTAATTTATCATAAGGATTTTCCATCGTTATAGTACCATCAGGAAGTTGAAAATAGATCACTCCGTTTTTACTATAGACATTGGCTATACCGTTTTCCAAGCTTTTTCTTTGAGCTTCTCTAACTGCATTGTTTGCTATCATTTGGATCGTTTTTCTGTCTATCTTTTTATTCATCGATCTTCCTATCGATCCAATAGTTTGGTTTTTGATGATGGTGTGCGATGGCAAGGATTATGATTTTGTTTTTTTGAATAGAGTAGTAAATGTTGTATGGAAACTTATGAAGTACACATTTTCTCATTTCACTCTCAACTTCACTCCATGCATATGGAAAGTTTTGGATTCTTTTTAAAGCACTTTTTATTTCTTGTTTGAAATGTTTTCCAAGATCTTTTACTTGGAGGTTATAGTACTCTATAGCATCATCCAGCTCTTGTTTGGCAGGAGGTAAAAATTCAATCTTCATTAAATATTTCTTCAAAATGGATTGTATCTGTTTTTCCCTCTTTATAGTATTGTAATCTTTTTTTAGCTTCTTCTTCCCATAATGTTTCTACTGCTTCATCAGGTTTGTCAAGACTTTTTAAGAGGGTGTCGACTATTAAAAACCTTTCTTGAGGTGGGAGTTGTAAAGCTTCATCTATAACCTCTAAACTACTCATTGGATATCCTTTAATACCTTTTTAAAATTATAACAAAAGTTTTATTGTAGTTTCATTTCACCCAAACAACACAACAACCTTCTCAAATCTTTCATTAGTGTAATTGATGCTCATCATTACACTGCAATCCTCATTTGTATGATGATGGATTGAGTACATTATCTTTTGCATCGCTTCAAATGGAAATTGTTCATCTATACTAAAATGAATGAGTATTTTTGTACTTTTTAGGAATTTATTTTTGTGTTTAATTAAAAGAGAAATAATCTTATCTATTAAAAATATAGCTGAACTATCCTCTATTTCTATCTCATTGACCCTGCAAAAAAGATCACAAGTAAAACCGTGAAAGAGGGTTTGTGAGAAAAATAAAGAGATATCGTTTTTTATGTTCAGTTCGGAAGCTCTTTTGTAGAGTTGGTGTTTACTATAGCGTTTCATGATATCCCTTTATAAAAAAAATAGTTTTTTTTAAAAAACTCACTGAAAAACTCACTCCTTGTAAAGTCTCTCAACTGCTGATACCTTGTTTGCTTCAGCTAACTTCATATATCGAAGTGTCATCTTTATATCTTTATGGTTGAGTAACTTTTGTATCTCAAAGAGCGGTACTTGGTTTATCGTGAGATGAGAAGCAAATGTGTGTCTTAGAGTATGGTTACATACTCTGTTCTTTGCATCATTTTTATCTAATCCTTGGTTGAAGAGATCGTTATAGATAGGACGCATATGATACATTACGATACGGTGAGTGAGTTGTCTGTTCTTATTCCAAAAGATATAACGGTACTTTGGTTGTGCATCGATGAACTCTATATCCTCTTGTGTGAAGAGCTTTGAGTGTAAGAAGCCAGTATACCAACTTTTATTTTTAGTGTCATAGAGCTGAACGGCTCTTGTAGAGAGGTCTATATCGTTTCTTTTTATGTTGAGTATACTACTTGCTCTAGCTCCTGTAGAGAGTGCGAACTTCACAAATAACAGCAATAATGAAGCGATATGAGGTTTATTGTTATATTTGTTTGTTCGTAACACCTCTAAAAGTAGCTCTATCTCTTTTGTACTGAGATAACGCTCCCTTGCATTATCGACATGGATGCTTTTTTCTATCCCTCGTGCTGGATTCTTCAGATGGGGAATGTGTTCTTTGATTACATGATTATAGATACTTGAGAGGATAGAGATATGCATAGCCACCGTTGCTGGTGCATGGGTCTTGAGCTTTAAAAGCTTATATTCGTGTATCTGCGTGCTTGTGATATCATCAAGAGGTGTCTTTCTTCCAAAATACCCTATAACATGATTGAAGAACTTGTTGCGACTATTTTTATGATCACTTGCTTGTTTGAGCCGTAGATACTCAAAGTAAAGCTTCGCTCCCTCTTCTAATGAGAGGATACGCTTCTTAGTATATCTATCATCCTCACCAAGACGGATGCGTTGTTTTTGCTGTTGCATATACTCATATGCCATCTTCTCTGTACAACCTGCTGATCTGTACCCGACCTTGAATCGGGAGTAGTTCCCAGCTTTGGTCTTATAGGAGCAATAATAGATCGTATCGGTAGCTGTCTTACGATAGCTCACTCCAGTGTACTTCTTGCTTTTTATGTACTGTGTAGCCATTTTTACCTCTTTTTTTAAGAGGTATTATCCAACAAAGATGTTACAAGGATGCTACATAAAGAGGTCGTTATATTAAAAAAACAATCAAAAATGGATTGTATTGATATTATTAATATCATAGTGTTCTATTTATAAATATTTTTAATAAAACTTTTTTAAAAAAAAGCACTTATTTAAGCTGATTATAAGTAATTGTGATGCTATAATAACAATGTTTAATCAAGAGTTAGCCTACACTTAAGAGAAAGATCTCTTAGAATCATTGAGGACTAAGCTCACTCCTTCGTATGCCTCGGTGACGAGCCGCATTTAAAAATCAGACAATCAACAAAAAAATATGTAACAGGTGTAGTATGCCATCTCCACTAGGAGAGTTCTGATTTGACGTTTCTGGCTTGTATGCGCCTTAGAAGGAGATATAATGATTCACTCAAACCCTATTACAAAGATCACATCAACGGCGAACATCGCCAAGATGAAACCGAGTTCACCTGCTTATCAAGCAGGCGTTCTGTACGACGGAACGTACACGGTTTGTAGCATTGACTCGATGGAATCCCTCCATACCCTTATCAAAGGGATAGGGATCAAGGATGCATTGGTGTTGGGTGTTCCAAAGAACGGAACATACACTGGTACGATCTCAAGCAAGTCCAACTTTTATGCCGATCCAAACAGCATAAGAAGAGATAAGGAACACTTTGGCTGGAGTACCGAAGGGAACGGCTTCTTATTGATCGATATCGATCACAATCCAGAACTAGAGCTTGGTTTGGATGATGTCAATAAGGTACGGGATTATCTGATCTCGCTCGATCCCAGACTAGAAAAAGTCGGTATGTTAGTGCTTCCAAGCGCCTCACAGCGATATGATCTATCGAACAAGTCGTGGCATGTCTATATTAAGTGTTCAAACATGGATCACTTGAGTGTTACAAACTATCGTGATGCACTTCAAGGAATCACATGGTTAAAAGGCGATGGCTTTATCAAGATAAGTAAAGCAGGAACTATGCTTGTGCGTCAATCGTTCGATGCCGCTGTCTTTTCTCCTGAACGACTGGTTATTGAGAGTGTCTTTAGCTCAGATGAGAACGTTGAGTTTCACGATATAGCTCCTTTGGTACAAGAAGGGGAAGCACTCGATCTCTCTAAACAACTCGAGTTTGACCATACGAAGATGGAGAGGTTGATCGAGGTGGCAAAGATAAACAAACAATCCGAAGCATTTAGGATCAGAAAGAGATATGAAGCCACTAAGGAGAAAGAGCTTGTCGCACAAGGTCACGATCCGATCGAAGCCAAGAAGATGCTTAAGAAGATGTATAGAGACCTTATCCTTCCTGCTAACTACATAGTCCATCTTTCCAAACCTATCGATGGGAAGAGTAGTTATCCAGCAAGCTACATAAAGACATTCAGTGAAAGGTTCGCTGGGGTTTATTGTATGGATCCGTACAGTCCAGAAGATGGTGTTCAAAAAGCGATGATCACATCAAAGGGTGATATCTACAGCTATAAACATGGTGGATATCTTATCAAATTGGAACCACAGTTCAAGGATATCCTAGCAAAAGTGGAACAACTCCCTCGAGCTCAGAGTATCGAAGAATCAGAGAAACTGCTCCAAACGATCAAATCGTTAAGTGCTCAGGCGCAGCTTAGTAATGAGATTGCAAAGTTGATAGCCAAGGAGCTAAAATCAAAAGGCTATATACATTCTATAGTTGAGTTCAAAGTGATCCCAAAGGATCGTTATGAAAGAGATTCAAATGGGAAAGCACTAGCTACAGACACAAACCTTGCTATCTTACTCGATAAATATGGGTTTGAGGTCTATTACGATGTCATTAAAAAAGAGATCATCGTCAAACACGAAGAACTCGATCCAAAGAATCATAATATCTTTGATAGTACGATTTCTTTGGTTAAATCCTACGCACTACGAGAAGGGTTATCATCAAAGATCGCAGATGATCATCTCAAAGCCATTGCGATGAATCGGTATCGGGTCAATCCCCTCACAACGATGGTCGAAGAAGCGATGGCGCTTTACGATGGAGTCGATTACATCCGACTGATCGCAAAAGCCCTTGTGCTCACAAAGGATAAGAACACTCAAATCGATGGCTGTAGTGATGAAGAGTATCTCTATGAGATCATCAAGCGTTGGGCTATCGAAGCGGTTGCGGCGTGGTATCATGATCTTGAGGTCTATGTAAATCCCGATGCTAAATTGAAGTTCGAAAATGTTCTTGTGCTTCTTGGAAGGCAAGGGCTGAATAAAACGAACTTTCTTAGCAATTTACTGAACTTCAAAGGTTTCAATAAATACTTTAAAGAAGGTATCAAGCTAGAACCAGCGAACAAAGACAGCGTGAAACAGGTCGTATCATACGGGATAGTCGAACTTGGGGAACTTGATGCGACATTTCGTAAATCGGATATCGCTGAACTCAAAGCGTTCTTCTCAAATACAATAGATGAAATACGTTTAGTATACGATAAAGATTTTTCAAAGTATGAACGTCAGACGGTATTTGCTGCATCTGTCAATGAACGCTACTTTCTTAGTGATACTACCGGTAACAGAAGATACTGGGTATTAGACCTGGAGAAGATCGATTTTAGAGCTATCAAACAGATAGATATGGAAAAGTTCTGGGGGCAAATAGGTCATCTGTTCTTCCAAGGACATAAGTGGTGGTTCGATCCGAACGATCCAAACGATGTGCGTTTCATAAAGAAGATAGAAGCTGTTCATAGTCAACATCGTATGATAAAGGTAGAGGAAGACTATGCAACTATGATGTATGAAGCTATACAACGAGCTGAAAAAATGCCAAGTAGCTTAAAGAAACAAATAAGCCCTACGGCTTTATTGAGAATGTTAGGGGTAAATTCTCCAACAGCTGCTCAAGTGGCAAATTTCAAAAACGCCCTTGAGAAATATGGCATCACACCGAATAAAAGTGGACAGTACTACCTCCCTATTGATAACATCGGCAATAACATTCCAAGTACCACTTACACACCGCTCTCATACCATAGATAGGTGTGGGAGCGCCTTTTTTTTCTCGTTGAGTTATCTGAGTTTATCTGAGGTAGCTCAACAAAACAAAGTCCCTATATTAGGGAAATATCATACTTTTTCTGAGTTTCTGACCTAAATTCAAAAAAAAAAGTAAAAAAATAAAAAAATATTTTTATCTTTAGTAAAGTTTGAACTACCTCAGACAACAAAAAAGTAGATAATTTACAGGCCATCACGGCCCCTCAAGCTCCTTGATGCGCCGCACCAAACTCAGCGGCACATCATATATCTTCGCTAACTTTTCATAACTTCCACTTGAGCTATAGATATTGTAGAACAATGTCCTTGGGTTCAACCCATAGGGATCATATAGACATATCAGCTCAAGCTGCTCCTTTATCTCATACGGTATATGCTCATAGATATCATCTTCCATCATTTCCCCTTTGAATTATCGGTGTTGATGATATAGTTACATACACACTTCTCGTTCTCTTTTTTCCTTTGATTCTTTCTTCTCAATCTTTGCTCCTTACATTCTATAATTGGCACTACAACCGCCAATATCATCATAGAAACGGTGTTTTTGCAGTCTTCTTCGACTTACTCTTTGAACACCGTTTAACCTTTCATAATACGCTACTTTAGGATCGTACATCTTCGCTCCTTCTTTGTAATATCTCTTGCATCCTTGGCATGAGGATATGAAGCGATACCTCTTTACTTAGAGTATCACTATCCATCTCCAATATGCTCCATAGTAACTCTGTGATCTCTTGTGGTGGAATATACTTTAGGCTCTCTTGCATCATAGGTAAGCTACATACGAACTTCAACTCGCTCTCTATACAATAAGCGGCGATATCCGCTTCATCGATACACTCTAGTATCTCGTTATATCCATACTCATCCTGTAAGATACCCATAATATCCTCTAACATCATCTCCTCTTGGAGTATCTGCATCAAGCAATCACTTGGCTCGACATAGACCTCCGCATCTCTTATCACCATGACAACTCCTCAATCTCCTTGTACCTCTTTGGTGTAAAATGGATATCACGCTCAACGCTAAGTCCAAGCTTCCCTTGAATGCTCTCAAGCTCATCAAGGCTTACATAACCAAGCTCTCTCTCAAATCCATCCACTACACAAAATAACACTCTTTCATCTTCATCATACTCTAACACCCACCAAGTCCAATTACTATCTGGGGTAAAGAGCTTTACATAGACCATCTTCTCCTCTAACACTTCCCCTTCGCTCTCATAGAGCTTTGGGATACTCTTTGCTAGATCTTTTGGTATTAGTTCCATCGTTTACTCCTCTTTATGGTTCTATGAAGATAATATCAAAGCTATTTTTAGGAGTTCTCAAAAGTAATAGAGTGAGTTTTTGAGATAGAACTATTTTTTTTTACAAAAAAAAGAACGCTATAGAAAAATGAACATGGTATCAGATAAAAAAAAGAAGGATATCTTTAAAAAACTCACAAAAGAACTCACTCCCCAAATGGGAGTGAGTGTGTTTTTTTAATATCTATTTGAAATATCTTGAAGATAGCGTTTTATAGTGTCTTTATCTATACAGTGTAAGATATCTTCAACATTATATTCTTCCAATAGAAGATCGACGATCATTTCAGCCCCTTCTTCACGAATGATGGCACGTGCGACATCATAAGGGTCGATATAGCTTTCTATTTGCATTTGCATGATTTTCTCCTTTATATATTTTTTTATTTGTTAATAATTTTTTAGATCATTAACACTGCATAATATACAAAGGATCGATTTTTGATGGTTAAGTATTATCGAATGAGCGAATTGATGATATCCTCTTCGGTAGGCTTTATATACCCAAGGGTAGTGGAGATGTTCTTGTGTCCGATGAAATGCTGGATGATACGAGGGTTGATCGATCTACTTCCCATCTCAGTGATAAGCCCTTGACGAAAACTGTGTGAAGTATAATGCTCCCCAAGGATATTCTTGAGATATCGATTGACAAGTTGGATAAGACTGATCTCATGGAAGCGTTTGCGAGGATTCCCCCAAGAGGTGATACAGTAGTTATCTAGCTCATCTTCAGTATAACTGAAATACTTCCTTATCTCCTTGATCGCATTTGCACTAAAGAAAAGCTCTCGCTCTACTTTCGTCTTATGACTAACAATAATGGTTCTACCTGTTTGGATGATCTCATCGATATGGGAGTACTTTATCTGTGTTACTTCATTGATACGCATCCCACTGTAATAAAGTAAAGAGAATATCATCAAGAAGCGTTTGCGTTTAAATGGTTTGATATCCTCATCACCCCTGAGAAATGCCATAAGCTTCTTGTATTCTTTTTGGGTGATGGACTTCTTTATCCGTTTGATGTTGCTTCGTTGCATATCTCCTCCAAATACTATAAATTGGTCTTTATAAAGAGATTTTATAGTATCTCTCCTGCAACGAAGATACAAGAGGGTGTAAAAACGCATCTATATGCGCAATGGTTAGGTTTTATGAGGATTTATAGTCATTGCAAAAAATAAAAATGAAAAGTGCAAAAAATAATTTTCTACACTTTTATATATCTTCGTTTATAATAATATGTTAAATTTCAATCTATATATATAAGGTTGTTTATATGGAACAGATCAAAGAAAAAACTATAAAATGGTTAAAGCAAAGAGATACTCCATATCAAATAATCACTTGGTTGATAAGTTCTCTGTTCTTATCTAATATTTCAACAATAGTATTTGTTGTATTTATGAGTGAAAATCATATATTTTCGTATGATTTTTTTATAAACGGTCTCTTTGGACTGAGTATATTTTTTATTTTTACAGCATTCTTTTTAATTTTATATGGACTTTTTTTATCGGGATTTATTATTTTTATAATGGAATTTGTTCAAAAATTTAAAGCTAAAGAAAAAATTTTTGGTAGCTCTCTTGGCTTTGCAATTATCACACTATCAATGAATATATTATTCCAATATCTTGTGTTTCATAAATTTTCTACAGATGCTTTCATAGCTATCAATTTTATAGGAGCCATTATCAATTTACATATTGGATCTTTAATTTTATGTTCTACAAAAATAAAGTTATATACATTAATACTTTTAATTGTAGGAATATTTTATATTATCATGACTTATCCTAAGGTTATATCGAATTTAGTAGAAATAGGACTTAAAAACTTCAATAGTGGAGGTAAAGTTTTAGTTGACATTACAACTGAAAATAATTTAGAAGCTATTGTTACTCAAGGAAAACTTATTTTGCTTACTCCAAATAAAGTTTTTGTAGATGTTAATAGTACTATTAAGATAATGGATAGAGAAGGGAAAGTTATTGATATATTAAAACACTAAATATTATTTTCGATATAATAATCGCTAATTTTATTTTTGATGGAGATACAGATGTATATTAATAATATAGCTGTGCATAAAATTACGAAGACTGCAAACCAACAAAGTCCTATAATTGATTTTGCTGAATCTGAACTTGATTTAGCCAATGAAGATATTGTGGATTTTGGGGAATCTCTTGCAAAAACATACTTTGATAAAAAGTCAAGATTTTATACAGTTTTTAAAATCGAAGAAGATATTGAACCTATTTTTAAACAACATTTTGACCAATATATTCATAATAATAGCTTTTATAGTTATAGTCGTCAAGTAACACAAATATTAAGTGATAAAATGAACGAAGAACCTTTGTCCCGTGGAGGTTATGTTGTTGTGATGAATTATACATCTACAAATAATAATCAATACCTATTCATAGCTCTTTTAAATAATAAAGAAAACTTTAGTGTAAATGATTCATTAGAAGTTGTTAAAAACCTGGCTCTAAATATTGAAAAAATGGCTATGGCGAGTGTCCTCAATATAACTAGATACAGTGAAGGTCAAGATAATTATATTACATTTCTCAAAGGTCTAAGAGAGATACCAGACTATTTTATCTCTTTCATCGGTGCGAATAAAGATAGAAGACGAGATATTCATGATGTAACTCAATCGTGGGTAAGTGCAATTGAGGATTTTTTTGAAGATAGAGATGTATCACCAGAACTGGTTGAACAAAGAACTAACTCTTTATTAACACAAGTTAAAAACTTAAATAGAAACGAAGATTTAATAACTGCAGAAATTATTGCCAATGTTGTTTACCCTGATGATCCATCTGAATTTATTAAATATATATATGATGAAGATGTATCTTATGAGTTACCATCAGAAATGGAGAGAATGGATACTCAGGTATTAAATCAATTAAACATTATAAATTATGTCGATAAGAGTAGAGAATTTAATTTAAAGTTTAAACGAAAAGATATTGGAACTTTAGTAAACTTACAAAACAATTCGATTATTATCACAGACGATGAAATTGTAGAAAATATACGCAGAGAAATTGAGAATGAATAAATATCAAAATAATGTTTTAGAAGATGGCATAGTAATACACTATGATGAAGAGAAGAATGCCATAATAACATTTTCAAATTTTGAACTTTTTTTAAAAGCTTTTCCTAGCAGTAGATATTTATTAAAAGAAAAACAAGTGGGTAAATATAATATTGTCGATATTGAAACAGAATCTGACAGTATTAATTTAAAAAAATATAAAGAACTTGCAACCTTAGACAATATTCTCAATAAAATTTCCATATCAAGAATAAACTCTACACCTCGATGTTATGAGTATGAAATATTTAATACAAAAAAAACAATCATCAAAAATACTATTTCTTTAGATGTTTTAGAATCTTTGAATGATGAGTTTTTTCAACAGTTGCATTATATAAATGAAAGGCTATCAGCTTTAAATAAACCTCAATTAGAATTAGAAAAATCTTTTTTAGTGAAGTCCATTGAAGATGTCTTAAAACAGAAGAACCTTACTCAAAGTATAACATACGACGACTTAGTTAATTGCTTTAATGAAATTTGTGAGGAACATGAGCTCTTACAAAAAGCCTATATGGATAGCTTAGATACCAATACTATTAAATTTGATTATCAAAAAAAGACACAAGAAGTCAATGATAAGTTACAAACTATTTTAAGCGATATACAAAATAAACTTCTTATACCGCCTCTTGGTTTGATTATAACATTAGCAAATATATATGATAAGCCTCCATTGATAAAATCATTGACTATGCTTGTACTCTTTTTCTTTTTTGTATTGGTAGGTATATATGCTTACAACCAATATAAAATTCTTGATAATTATTTATCAACAATTGAACATTGGAAGAATTTTTATATAAAATTTTTATCTAAAAACTTCAAGAAAGTAGCAGGTGATTTCAAAAATATTTCTAAAATTGCATCAAGTATTCAACATACAATAGTGATTACATCAGTAATTAATTTCATTCTATATATTATTGCATTTGCTTTTATCTTTTAAGTTTATAAAAAAATAGTCATGTATTAAATATTCAATAGCTCATTTTATTTTTTTTAACTCACTTTTGAATTTTAGAGATTATATTTTATTAATTACTTTGACAAAGAAATTCCTGTTTATACTATTTGATTTTACAAGTCAAGACTAAAATAATTAAAAAAGAGATTGAAGAATATAAAACTTATTTAATGAGTTTTTTTGTGATGTTTTAATATAATAATATAAAAAAAGAATTTATTAAAAAAGGCACTTAAAAGTATGTATATTCTTCTTATTGAAGATGATGAAAAATTGGTAAAAACGTTAAAAAAAGGACTAATTGAAGAAGGTTTTATAATAGATAATGTTTACTCGATTGAAGAGGCAAAAGATTATTTGCAATTTAGAACGTATGATGTTATTATACTCGATAAAATTTTACCAGATGGAGATGGAAGCTCGTTTTGTTTTGAACTACGAGAATTGGGCAATAACACACCGCTTTTGATGTTAAGTGTATGTGATGAAAGTGATGATATCGTCGATGGACTGAATAAAGGAGCCGATGATTATTTAACCAAACCTTTCCGTTTTGCTGAACTTGTTGCCCGTATACGAGCACTTTCTAAACGATCAAATAATTTAAAAAGTCATATTCTTAGAGTTCGAGATTTAACATTAAACATCATGTCTCGCGAAGTAAAAAGAGCTGGAAAAACTATAGAATTGAGAAATAACGAGTTTAATCTTCTGCTACTTCTTATGAAAAGAAAAAATAATGTAGTGTCAAAAACAGAAATCATTGACTATATTTGGAATATGGAGAACTTTATAGATCCAAACTTATTAAATGTGACTATTTATAATTTGCGAAAAAAAATAGAAACTTCTAAGGAACATAAAATTATCCATACAGTTAGAGGTATTGGTTATAAAATTGTTGAATAGACTCTACACATATAAAAAAATTTTGTTCTTAATAGGTTTACTACTTGTACATATAGCATATTTGATTAATATTGAATGGACTAAATCATATCTTCCACTGTATGTATTTTTTAACATTATTATAACGTTATATTTTCTCTCTATAAAAATCAACTTATTTGATCTTAGTGAATATATCAATAAAACTATTGATGAGATTGAAAAAGCAATTGTATTTGATAATGTTCGTCCTATTTCTGAACCCAAAAAACTTCAGGATATAAAACAATTTGTAAAAGAGATAAATAAAGTCATTCTCTATTTAAACCAAAAAAACAAAGCCGCACAATCATTTAATGCCAATATTGCCCATGAATTAAAAACACCACTGACAGAACTCAAAGCCAATTTAGAATATTTCTTATACTATACATCGTTACAGGATGATTTAACCAATGAAATACAAAGTTTTATAAAAAAGATCGACAACTTAGAAAATATCATTTCACAGATGCTTTATGTATCAAACAACAATATAAAAAAATTAAACAATACTATGCAGAGAGTATTACTCAATGATATAGTTTACAAAGTTGTAGAAACAAAAGAAAAAAATATTTTAGAAAAAAATTTAGATTTAGAAATAGTTATCAACCAAGCTATTGCCATACATGGGCATGAAGAGTTACTCAAACATGCTGTTGGGAATATTATCGATAATGCGATTAAATACTCCTATAAACAATCAAAGATTAAGATTATTCTTAGCATAAAAAACGGTTTTATCTATTTTGTAGTGAAAGATGAAGGTATTGGTATTCACAAAAAAGATTTAAAATTGGTTTTTCATCCCTATTATAGAGGGGAAAATGCACTCTCTAATAATGATGGCTATGGATTGGGGCTTAGCCTTGCAACTTGGATTTTTGAACTTCACAGCGCTACTATCAAAATTCGTAGCACCAAAGGCAAGGGCACTCTTATTTTAGTGAAATTTTTTACAAGCTAAAAAGTAACAGCTATACCCGCACCTAAAAAGTTATTTGACTCTCTATTTAGACCGATGCCTCCATTGATATCAAGTTGTATATTTTCTTGTATCAAATAAGTAAATCCTCCATCTACAACATACTCTTTAGAGATACTAGAAGATGATGGTAAAATTGAATAAGCCTCTATAAAACTAGCAAAATTTTCTGTGTGATTCCAAGTTACTCCAATGGCAGTTTGTAAATCATAGATGCGTTTTTGTTCTTTATAGGTACTTGATTGAATAGTTCCAAAAAGTGAAATACTTTCATCTATTGTATAGTCCCAAAGTAAACCTATCAATGGAGATATGTTTTGTGTTTGAAAATCACTTTGAGAGCCTGTTGGCAAAGTTACTAATACCATAAAGGTAATATTGTACATATCCTCTTTTAGAACTCTGTATTTTCCACCTATAGTCATATCTGAACTATGCTCTTTAACTCCATCTTTTGTATAGCTCCATCCATCCCATAGAAGATCAAATTCTATATCTTCTGTTATACCTGTGCGAAGTTCAAATAAGGGAAAATCTTGAGTATCATTTTTTGTAGAAGTTTTATCAAAGGTATAATTGTACCCCATCTCAATATTAAATTTTCCAGGGTGAACACTATAGGTTCCTGTACTAAATCCAGGTCTATCGGCGATTACACTCTCTGCATAAATGCAACCACTAAGAACACCTAAAAACACTATTCCCATACTTGACTTATTCATTTGTGCCTCCTTATATAATCATGTAATTTGCTTGAGATATCAGCATGTCCAAGGTATATTTGTGAGTGATGATTCTTTTTTAGTTTTTCTAGGCGTTTATAAGCTTCAATCTTTTTTGAATCATTAAAATATATAAACAAGTTTCTAGAAAATATAATGTCAAATTTTCCTAATTGGAAAAGCTCATCGTCAAAAAGGTTGTACTGATAGAAAGAAGTAAATTTTTTAACACTGTTTTTAATGTGATAAACATCTCCTTCAACTTCAAAATACTTCATCAGAGTTTCTTTATCAATCTTGTGTAATGCACGCGGGTTATAAACACCTTGTTTTGCTTTTTGAATTACCTGTTTATCTATATCTACTCCAACTACATGAAAATTTGTAAGGTTTATCGCAAAGGCAAGAAGAACAATAGTATAAACTTCATCACCGCGTGAAGAAGGAAGAGATAAAATACGAAGTTCTTCATTTGAAGTTTGACTATGACTAAGTAATGCTTTGATTATTTGTTTTTTTTCGCGAAAAAAGTAAGTTTCATTGATGGTAACAGTACCGATAAAGTTTTCAAAAAATGGTTTGTTTTTTTTTAATTCATCCAGTAAAATATTGAACGAAGTTATATTATTTTGTACGCAAAATGTAAGTATTTTATGTCGGATGAGTTCTTTTTGTATATCAAGTAAAATACCAGTTTTCGTTTCAATAAAACTATATAGTGGTTCAATATGATTCGTGCAGATCTCTTCAGGAGTTAAAGTGTTTTTTATATCTAGGAGTTTTTGTTGTTTTTTTCGAAAAAAACTAAACATTTTTCAGATACTTTGCAATGTCATCTATATGCATTGTTTCTATTTTTGGAGAATACTCATAAGCGGCTTTTGGCATTCCATAAACTTTTGCACTCTTTTGACTCTCTACAATACATACAGCCCCTTTTTTATACAGTTCTTGCATACCCTGTGCTCCATCATTACCAATACCAGTCAATATGATGGCTATAATTTCAAATTGAGGTATCAGTCTAACAGCAGATTGAAAAAGTGTGTCAATACTTGGGGTATATCTACTCTTTGGTGCACGAAGAAAAAAAAGGTTTTTTTTATAAGAGACTTGTAAACTTTCCTTGCAAATATAAATAGAAGAAGGCTTAATGGAAGTTTTGTCTTCTGCCAGGTATATTGCAAGTTCTGTTAGATTTGAGAGTTGTGAAACAAAGCTTTTTAGTATTTCATCATGCATATGCTGTGCTATTATAAATGATGTTGAAGTGTTGCTAGATAAATTTCGAATTATCTTTTTGATATGCCCTGGTCCACCAGTTGATGCACCGATAAATACTAACCGATGCATATATTAGCTCTTAAAACTATTCAGTTGAGCATTTAATTTTTCGATGATATCATTTTGATGTTCCGCTGCAGCTGCAATTTCTTCAACACTTCTTGCATTGTTTATTGAAACATCATTGAGTTTTGCCATCTTTTTCGAGATATCTACAACTCTATTTTTGAGTTTATCTACCGCCAGTGAGCTTTCTTGAGCCATTACTTTAGATTTTTCTATCGCATCCATGACTGTATCTATACTTTCTTCAACATCACTAGCCTGTTCCGCTGCTTGAGAAATTTCTGTAGCGTTGCTTTGCATGTTGTCACTTGCCTCATCGACAGACTGTATTACAACATTGATGGTTGCATTGATTTCCGTAAGACTTTTTTGTGTACGCTCAGCAAGCTTTCTCAC
>Ga0256843_1001925_pt1 | contig 15704 bp, 12 predicted proteins | sample AlvinellametaG_FD_191572 | JGI IMG/M metagenome (GOLD analysis project Ga0256843, IMG submission 191572) | Pompeii worm associated microbial communities from hydrothermal vent at the East Pacific Rise, Pacific Ocean - Alvinella | ecosystem: Host-associated > Annelida > Integument > Unclassified ... | reverse complement strand
CTATGGATGTATTAAAAAATCAAGAATCAGTTGAGCCGACACTTAATACAAAAGATATAGAGTATCCTAGCTATGAGATAGCTGGTAAGAAATATTTTTATATGAAAGAGTATAAAGAGGATTTTATAGATGTTAAAGGACAAGATATAGCCAAACGTGCAGCATTGATTTCGGCTTGTGGCTTACATAATTTAATCTTAGAGGGGAGTCCTGGATGTGGTAAAAGTATGATAGCTACACGTCTGCAGTATATTTTACCGCCTATGACAACTGAGGAGATTTTAGAGAATGCAAAACTTCAAGTATTAGATGCAAAAGAGCCACTCTTTATGCCCAGACGTCCTTTTGTAAACTCACACTGCTCATCTACGCCAGGGAGTATTCTTGGTGGTGGTTCTCATAGAGCCAAAATCGGTGATGTAGGACTATCTCACAATGGTATTCTTTTTTTTGATGAACTTCCTCACTTCTCAAAAGCTGTTTTGGAGTCTTTAAGAGAGCCAATGCAGGATAATAAAATTAGAATTTCACGAGTAAATTCTAAAATAGAGTATCCTGCAAACTTTCTTTTTGTAGGCGCGATGAACCCTTGCCCATGTGGTAATTTACTTGATGCGCATAAAGAGTGTAGGTTGTCATTTCCAAAAAACTCTGCTAAATTCCACTAATTGATGCTAAAAATGTGAAAAACCTATAAAAAAATTTGCTGAAATCTAACTATGCTAAATTTATCCTATAGAATGATAAGAATTTCATTCTATAAGGGTTTTAATGCAAATAATACCAAAGGTGGCAAACTTCAAAATTGATAACAAAATATGGCTTGTATCTGCGTATGGTGGTGTAATTGAAAATAATCATGGAGGATATCTTGCAGAGTTATTAATGAAAGAAATTGTTAATACAAAAATAAGTAAACATGCAGCAATTACTAGAGTACCAGTACGAGATTTGGATTTCGTGCAAATTGGGACAGTATGGAAAAATCAGACTTTTGTAAAAGATATTGTTGAAGAATTAGAAGAATACGAGTATACATTTGATTTTTCTAAATATTCTCCTGAGATTGTCCCCTTACATAATACAAAAATATATAAAGTATCCCGCTATCATGAACTTAATTATATGGAGCATGAACACTTTAAAGATTCTCATTATTTGTCCATTAAAACGCTTTCAGGCACGACAGTTCTAATTCCAGTATTGGAAGTTCTTACTAGTATATTGCTACCCGATAATAAAGAGCTCCGAGAAAAATTATTGATCGATGATATGGACAATATTTTAAAAAGTTATCTTAAAGAGTCTTATATTGATAGTTCAAAATATGTTATTAATCCATATATAGCACATCTAGATCGCACTTTAATTTTTTTAGCATATTTACAAAATAATTTAATTACTCGACAACGAATTAGTAAGATTATATCTTCAATGAGAACAACTAAAATATATCCAAAATCTTATACTCCGATTCCATATAAACATCCTATAATTTTGCCTTTTCAGCCTAGAGAGTTGACATTACATGGAAAATGCAAACAGATTGATGAGAGTACAATACTACTGTATCGGGTAACAGGAATAAAGGATGAATCAGATTATGATGTTTTATTTAAAAAAATAATTATTGAAGAAAACTGTATGGATGACAAGAAAAATAAAAAGCACCAGTATCAAAGTGTTCAGCAGATACTTGAAGACTCAGATATATTAGAGGACGGCACTTCTCATTATCAAAATGGGCATATTGTAACAAGAAGTAAAGTAAAAAGAATAGGAAGACAAGCGAATATTGTACTTAAAGAGGAAAAACAACAAGCAAAAGCAGTAGATAGAATGTGGCATATAGGTGAGAATAAAACAGGTGTGCTTTCATCAGGTGATAAAGATAGCAAGAAAGGATCAGAAGAAATTACACAGATAAAGATAGGTGATAATAAGGGAAAAAACGAATCTGAATTATCTTTTTTTGAACAGGTGATTAAAAATATTCGAGAGCTTGAACATGATAAAAAGATTGATAGTTATTGTTATATTGGAGAAGGAGGCAAAGAGTTTAAGGAAAAAACATTTTGTTCCTATGATATAAAAAACTCAGAGGAAAAAAAGAAAACATGGTTTCGCAAAAAGATTAAAGGATCAAAGAATTACTATAAAAAGAGACAATTTTTAATTATGAAGATTATGATAAAAGAAAGGATAATATATTTACTTGAGATTGAACGAATTAAACGAAGAGAGAGTTATTCAGGAATTATATTTGAGATAGAAAATATAAATGCAAAACTACTCAAAAGATTACTCGCAAATATAGGGGAAAATCAAGGAAGATATACAAGCAAAAGACAAAAAGAAAAGAGATTATTAGTAGTATCAAACTATGCAGCGTATCCACATTCTACAAAAGTAAATTATATATGTAGAATTCTAAAAAAGCAAATTTTTTTAAATGATTGCACATGAACTTTAAATATAATCAAGATAAAGACTCATATTAGTTAAATTAGTTAGTGCTATAATGAGATTTGTATGTTTAATCAAGTAAATCTACAAATTGGCCATAGAAAGTTGATGTCAATATTGTATGGCTAACAAAGTTACTAATAAGGGAAAAAGAGTATATGCCTATTGAAGTTGAGAATAAAATTACAGCGATTGATATTAACATTATCAATAAACAAAGTGTAGTTGTAATTGAAGATGATATAGTAGATAATAGGCTACTTAATAACTACAGAATGAATCTCAGAAAAAAAGAAAAAGTCATTTATATAAATTTTAAATATATTCATATTCCCCATGACTTAGCTAACGCTTTGCTAGAACAGTACAGAGCTATAATTGATAATGATGTTCAGTTGGAATTATCACAAGAGAGCTATGATGCAGTAGCTGATGTTCTACACCTTTTTAGTCTGCAAAATAATATAGGAAAGAATATTGTAGTATGGCTAGATAATTTTACAGATATACTATCTTTAAAAGAGAACGATTGGCTTTTTGGACTATTACGAGGAGAGTTTCAACATCATCAAAATATTGTTTATGTCTTCACATCTAATTCCAAGTCTAGGGTCAATGAAATCTTTATGAATCATGATAATCCATTCTTTAAATTTGCACGTATAGTTTCATGATTTATTGACAATGTAGAGATGTAGGGAAGAGTATCCTCAGTTTGATATGGGATTAAAAAACAAAAATATTGCTAAAATATAGGGTAGGTTGAATGGGTTTATGAAGGAATAATGATGTTAAAAGAGTTTATAGAAAAACAGTATTTTATTGTCAATTTAGATACGATGGATATTGCGGATGTGCTGTTTGATAGTGAAGAATTAAGTGAAGAAGAGATAAAAAAAATAGATATACAATATCTTAATAAACTCCTTGAAGAAGATGGATTGACGATAAGCTCGTTAGAAAATTCTTGTGCAAAAATAAAGTTTAATCGAGAAAAAAGGGTATTATATATTACATTAAATTTTAATGATAACGAATATAAGCTCTCATTGCTCAATTTTCTTGAGTATAATGAATATAAAAAACTTACTAAATATTTTTTAGGTGAGACAGGAGTTGTATTACAAAATGTTTCATATCAAATAGGTGGTATTATAGATAAAAATTATGGGTTTAAATTTAAGGTTTTAATATAATGAAAAAATTATATTTTGCACATAATGTATGCCTTAATTCAGGATATGATTTAAATATAGTGAAAAATGTACTTAGAAATAGTCATTTTATTATTGTGGATACAATAGAAGAAGCAGATACGTATATCTATGCGGGTTGTGGAGTACGAGGTGTTTGGGTTGATGGTGCTATTCAAGAAATTAATGAAGCATTAAAAAAGAATCCGAACCTTGAAGTGATTGCAACAGGTTGTTTTTCGGCGATTGAACCAGAAAAGATTTTAAATACTGTGAAAACTACACAGGTTCAATTGAGCTCATTCAATGAAATTGTAAAGAACAATACTGGTAAAGATTTTGAAAAAGCAGATTTAGAGTTTTCGCAAATCCAAAGTTTAGATGATGAAGGAAAAAATTTAAAAAGAAAACGCTTAAATGAATTGAAACTATCTATTATTATGGATTTACAGAAAATAGATAAAGAGTATGGATTGGCTGTAACACAAAAGTACAAAGAGATAACCAAAGGATTTGTTTTTTATAACGAAGATAAAGTTACAGAAAATATTACAATTACAAGAGGATGTCCATATAAATGTACATATTGTTCTATTCCTGTTGGTAGAGGTAATCAATATACATCTGTTTCTTTAGGGAATATTGTAAAAAAAATAGAGCAAGCATTAGGACAAGGTATAAAAAATTTTTTACTGCTTGGGGATGAATTGGGGAATTATGGTTTAGGAACTAATGATTTAAATTTTTCTAAGCTATTGATATTCATTTTTGAGAAATATGATATTTCATTATCAATACGATATATAGAGCCTAAACCATTTTTAGAACATTATGAAATAATTCAAAAATATTGTAGAGCTGGAAAGATTAAACTTCTCTATGTTCCTATTCAATCAGGATCAAATAGAATTTTAAAACTAATGAATAGAACATATCATATTTCTAAAGAACTGATTGAAAAAATACAATATTTAAGGAATAGTACAGATGTTGTACTTTATACAAATTGGATGGTAGGATTTCCGTCAGAAACACAAGATGATATTGAAAAAAGTAAATGGCTTATGCAAGAGTTAAATTGTCATATAAATATGGTTATTCCATTTTCAGAAAGACCAAATACTCCAGCAGAACAAATGCAAGCTAAAATTAGTCTTCAAGAAAAAGATTTAAGGTACAAACAATTATTTGAGTTCTCCAAGAATTTAAAAGCAAAGGAGCTGGATGGTTTTTTGAAGCCTGTGTCTGGGAAAGAAAGAAAAGTTTTACTTTCTAAAATTATGAGAGCAGAGGAGTATTCTGTTCAATTTGATTGAGGGAATTGAAAAATTAATTCTTAAAATAGAAGTGAATGTGAATTAATTTTTTGCAAGAATCTAGTAAAATAATGAAGAATTTTGAATTGTTAACTCTTAATAGTATTATGAAAGCATAAATCAAATATTTTGAAGATTATACTAAGACACTTCAACTTAGTATGTCTATAATATGTACATAAATTGTTTATAAATATTTAAAATACTCATTGTCCCTTTTTTCTCTTGATTTTTTATAAAGTTTTTTCCTATATCTATAAAAAAACAATCTACTCAAAATATTTAATATATTATGCATAATTGTTGTTTTTTGGTTAAACTTGTACTGTTAGAAATAAAAAAGGAGTACATAATGTATAAAATGCATCCAATTTCAACTATTGAGGGAATAGGCCCAGTTTTTTCTGCAGCATTAAAAGCTGAAGGGATCAACTACACAGAAGATCTTATTACAACCTCTCGGCTTGTTTTAAAAAATAAGTTTAAAGACAATTCCACCTTAAGTTCCCGGCTTGAAAAATTTAAAATATTGGCACTTTTTATACAATATTCAGATTGTGCTCAATCTTCTGAAGCTTTTTATGATGCTAATATTACTAATTCAAAAGAGTTAGCATGGGCTAATCCTGAGCGTTTAATTGAAGCGATAGATATAGCTAAAGACAATAAAAAATTTAATGTTCAACATGCAAATAAAAAACTGTCGATAAATAATCTTCAAAAAATAGCACTTGAAACAATTAATACAGGATTATTATTTGGAAAAATAGTAGATAAAGATAAAAATCCTATTGGTGGTGCTCAAATTTATATAGGGTATGATTCTGTTATATCCGAAGAAGATGGAAGATACTTTTTCCCTCGTATTCGTTTTGGAAATCAAGAAATAGCTATTAGAGCTACTGGTTACAAAACACTAAGAATGACTATACCTATTGGATTGAGTATTGAAAGCCCCACAAACTTTCGTTTAATTAAGGAGACAAAGGAGATAAAACCGACACAGGTAAACACTCTAAATTTAGGGGATAAATTAGATACTCAAGAAATCCAGATAGAAGATGTATTGGTCAATGACCATTATTATGTTAGTTATATTTACTTCGATGGTTCACTAAAACTAAGTTCAGTAAAGAGAAGAAAGTTAAAAGGAATTATTACCTCTTATATTTTAAAGGTTGATAACAATTTGATAAGTTCTAGTAACATCAAAATTGGAGATGTCTTTACATGGAAGGGTGCTGTATTTGAAAAGAATATAGAATCATTATTACAAATAAGAGCTAAAGAAAGCAAAGGATGGAATCATGCACACGAGTAGAATGGAAATATTAGATAATGATGGAAGTATTATTTATGCAGAAGAGACTTATGATTTTGAAGATGAGCCAAAGACGATTGATACGAACGATGAAGAAGATTTAGAGTGCACTGAAAAAGAACCTTGGATTTTTTATCCTCCGAAATCAGATTGTGAAACCTGTTGGTCTGCTGTTGGAATTTATGCAAGTGAGCCAAAACGTCCTCATAAGCATTGTACTTGCAGAATAGAAGAGTGCTATGATTTCCGTTATGGTAATGAAGCTGATGATGCTCTTGAGGAAGAACTTAATTCTGAAAATTTACATATTGTTAAAGAAATTTTAGAATATTCTCGTGATGTTGATATATTCACAGCAGAAATGAGTACAAAAGAAAGTGCTCATAAAACTAATCGTACCGATAAAGATGAGATGATACACTTCCATTTTGTTCTTTCCCAATCAGATGTTGTAAGTGAGGCAGAAACAAACGCTGCTTCTTTTATAGGCTCATTTTCTGGAAGTAATTTTTCTTTTGGTGCATCGTTTGGAAGAACAGAAGGTGGAACAATAACTACGGGTAATACAACTTCTGAGACATTCGAATACGACAAAATACTAAAACCCGGTCAAACAGGTTTTATTCGAGTATCTGCTTTTGTTTTATTTACTGTTACTACTTATTATATTCGTTACATTGACTTGTCTGGTGAAGAGAAAGAAGACGAAGCTGCCTACGCATATATTGAGTATAGTCATTCTGAAGTAGATTTAATTGTTGAGTAGTAATTATGAGATTAGCTAGATATATACTAATAATTAGCTTTATATTTTTTTATTTTTTCCCAGTTTCTCTTGGGGCAGAGACTGAAGTCAGAAAAATTGCTACATGGAATATGAAATGGTTAGGGACCAGTTCTGGTAATCAACTTGATGCAGTTGAAAATGTAGCTGATTATGTTGATGTAATCATTGGTACGGGTGCAACGCTCTTTGCTCTTCAAGAAATAGGAGCCACTCATTCAGAAGAGGGAATCGCTAAATGCTACTATTTAGATTTAATTATACGAGAACTAAAAGCTAGACAAAATATTAACTGGAGATATATTTTAGATAATGTCAATAAGAATCAAAGATTAGCATTTTTATATAGGGAAGACAAATGGAAATTAACATATACGGAATCTATTAAGCCGGGGAAGTCTTTTTATAGTATTCGTAAGCCTTTTGTAGCTTTTGTTTCTGGTGTTCATAATGATTTTTATTTTTATTTTATCAACATTCATTTTAAGGCTTTCTCTAGTGCGACAAAAAAAAGAATTGCCAATACCAAGGAGCTGACGAAATGGATAGTAGATTATTTAGATTCTAAATCTACGAGCTCTAAACTAATAATAGCTGGAGATACAAATTACTATCCGACAGAATCTGATATAGAAAATATATTTAGAAAAGGATATATGACTCCAATATATGATGATGAAAATACAGTGATATATAAACAACGTTCTGATGTAAGATTTGATCGTTTTTATGCTTCTCTTGGATTATTAGGGGCTATATATGAATCATCACCAAGTGAAGATTTGGTGGATGTTATTAAGAAAGATAATCAAAATTATATATCATGGTTTGAAAAAACCATATCTGATCACTTCCCTGTAGTAATGAATATTATAGTAGATAAGTGAGTTTCTTCTTTATACTTAATCATTTTATTCAAAATAAACTTCCTTGATATCTCTTTGTTTTAGGTGGATAGAATAATCCAATTATTGTGTAAGGATTCTTTGATTTTCTAATATGCCTTTGTTTCATTGTACCTAAAAATAGATATAAGTCTCTTTCCTTTATCATCCATAAAAGTTTTTCTTTTACTTTTTGAATAGCAGGTTTGTCTCCTTCTTTTTTACAATTTAAATATAATTGTGAGATTTCCCAATCAATAACACTCAAGGAACTTATTTTTCCTATATTGTCTTCAAATTTAATTTTGAATTTATAAGGGATATGGGGCATTCCTGTAAACTCAATTTCACAGCTTTCTGTATCAAAAAGGCTTCTATTCGCATTTATATGTTCTTTTTTTTCTTTTTCTGTAAGCTCTTCTTTTGGATTATCTATGATTAAAATATCAATAAATTTAGTAGGTTTAAAAGTACATAAAGATAAAGTATTTGTTTTTGTCGCTGCATCAATTATTTCTTGAAGATTTGTATAAACTCTTGTATTTTCAAGGATAAATTGTCGTCGTCTTCCCCATTCTTTATCTGTTGGGATATTCTCTAAAATTTCAATAGAAGATGTGTTTATCTTGTGGCTTTCTACTCGAGGATCACTTTTATCCGGTTTTATTTCTGCTTTTATCCATGTATAGCGTTTAAATTTTTTATAATCTTCCAAACTTCTAAAAGGTATGGGATAAATACGAATCCACCGTCCCTCTTTATCAATCCCTGCTGTACAAACAAGCTCTTTATATTTTTTTGAACGAGTAGGATATGTTTTAGCAATTACAAAAATTTCTTCAATCATTGAGTGTAAAACTCCTAATAAAATCGGTTAGATGTTATTATACTCTAATTGAAACTTATTTTGTAATTCTTTGGCAATCACACCTCTATGACAATATTTAATATCTTTTTCAAAACAGGTTAAGGCAATTTTACTCTGTTTGGAAATCTCATTAATGTATTGAAGTGCTTTTTGTGCCGCTGTTGTTTGAATCGTTGTCGATTGGTACTCTTTAAATAGGGCTTGATAATCCTGCAAACTATTCAATTCTTGTCTATCTTCAGATTCAATACCTAATTCTGGTAGATGTATATATTTGATACCGATTTGTTCAAGAGCATGCTTTAGCATATTTTTTGAAAATCCAAATTTCATACTATAAGGATTTTTTCGTACATCACATAAAATATTTATCTCATTTGCAATTAGTTTATTAAGGTAATTTTCAAATGTAATACCTTCATATCCTATCGTATAAAAATCTTTCGTCTTTTCAGGAAAGAGTGTTTGTTGTTTTTTATATGGCTCAATGGAAAATTTATGCGCTATCTTACTGTTCATTGTGTAATAAGGATAGTTTTTGTAAACATGTGCGATTAGTTTATTACCAGATAAATCTTTATATTTATATGTAAAAGTATTTAAAAAGTTTTTATCTGCTTCTTTTAGGTTTTCAATATGGTCAATTTGGGTATTAATAAGTTCGATAGTATTATCTTGATCGTTTAAATATAAAAACCCGTAGTTATGCATCGTTTTTACATCACTATTTGCCTGAAATGAATAGCATCCATAATGATAGGGTACAAATTCATAAGCTTGTTTCTTTATTCCACTTTCCTGTACAAACAAAAACAATAATTTTTGTAAATCCAATTTTGATAATTTTCCACCAAAAGCTTGAAGTAGAGCCATTAATAGGCGTTGGCGGTTGAATGTAGGTTTTGTTTTCATATTTCTTTCCAATAATCAAATTTTAGCATAACATTAAGCTTTTAAAAAGTATATATATTATACTATATAAATCTTAAAATAACTATATATAGGTATTTAGTTAGTATAATATATATACTTTTTCTAAAATATGGGATATTATGACAAAAACAGAACTGAAAGAGAAATTGAAACAGTTGAGAATGTCTCAAAAGGATTTCGCAGAATATGCAGGATGCAGCTATCAAAGTGTGAAACAATGGAAAGAAAATAAAGTGCCTAATTGGGTAGCCATAGTAGTTGAGCATATTGAAGTTTTTCAAGCTGCAAAAAACATAATTTGTAAAAACAAAGTAAAGGGTGTAAATGGCAAATGATATAGAAAAATTAAACGATAATAGTAAGATTACTGCCAATAGTAAACAATTAGGGATTTTAAAAAAGAATTTTCCAGAATGTTTTGGTAGAGATGGAAGTTTTATTAGCCATAAGATGGAGGAGATTGTCAGAAAGAATGGACTTGGACTTTCCATGGAAAGTTATTCTCTTAACTGGCTTGGTAAAAGTTATGCTAAACTTCTTGCTAATGAAAATCCTCGTACATTGTTAAAAGAAGATAAAGTTCATAACTCCAACGAAAAAAACAAAAAGAGCCAAAATATCCTTATCAAAGGTGACAATCTCGAAGTACTGAAGCATCTATCTAATGCTTATTCAGAATTAATCAAGTTAATCTATATTGATCCACCATATAATACGGGATCAGATGGATTCGTTTATAATGATGATAGAAAATTTACCTCCCAAGAGCTTAGTCGTTTGGCGGGAATTGATGTGGATGAAGCTAAAAGAATATTAGAGTTTACACAAAGTAGTGCCAACTCACATTCCGCATGGCTTACTTTTATGTACCCAAGACTTTATGTTGCACGACATCTACTAAAAGAAGATGGTGTGATTTTTATTTCTATTGATGATAATGAAATAGCGCAATTGAAAATATTATGCAATGATATTTTTGGAGAAGAAAACTTTGAAGGACATATTCATTGGAGACGGAGACACAATCAGCCAAATGATAAAACAAAACTAATAGGTTTAGTGGCTGAGCATATTTTAGTTTATACAAAAAACAAAGAATTTTATCGTGCATCAGGTGTTGGTAAGCTTGAACTTACAGGAACTTTTTCTAATCCAGATAATGATCCACGAGGAGACTGGTCTTCTAAACCATGGAAAGCAGGATCAGATCAAGGAGGGAGTACATATAAAATTATTACACCAACAGGTAAAGAATATAATGAAACTTGGATGGGTGATGAAAAAACATTTAATGAACTTCTTAAAGATAATAGAATTATTTTCCCTAAAAATGGGAATGGTACTCCTAGAAAAAAATATTATAAATTTGAGAGGGAATTAGAAGGGCAATCAGCCACAAACTGGTGGACACATGATCAGTTTGGACATAACCAAGAGGCAAATGATGAAATTACAGAGTTATTTAATGGTGTAAAAAATGTTTTTAGTAACCCAAAGCCTGTAAGGTTAATTAAGAATATAATAAGACTAAGTAATACTAAAGATGATGATATAGTATTAGACTTTTTTGCAGGATCGGGTACAACGGCACATGCAGTTATGCAAATAAATGCAGAGGATAAAATTCATAGAAAATTTATTACAGTGCAATTAGATGAATCTACCGATTCTAAAAAAGAGGCTTATATTAAATTGGGGTATGAAAGTATTTTTGATATTACTAAGGATCGAATTCTAAAAGCAGCCCAAAAAATACAAGAAAATTTCCCTGAATATAAGGGTGATCTTGGCTTTAAGATCTATGAGACTATTCCTGTATGGGATGGATACCTAGATGACATTGAAGAACTTAAAGAGGATACAACACTATTTGATGGAAGTAAACTTCTCAATGAAGATATTGAAGTGCTTTTGACAACATGGAAAGTCCATGATGGAATGGAACTTGTCCATAAACTGAATGAGATTGATTTGGCAGGATATAAAGCTTGTCTTGGAGAAGGATCACTCTATTTTATGGATACAGGGTTTACAACAGAAGCACTTAAAAAACTTATAGAAAAACTAGATAGCGATAAAACTTTTGAGCCAAGCCGTATAGTGCTCTTTGGATATAACTTTGCAAGTAAGCACCAACGAGAACTAGAAGAAGCATTAAATTCTTACGCCAATAAAAAATCTATAGAGTTAGACCTCATAGTGAGATACTAAAATGGCAGGATTTAAATTTGAGCGAAATCTACCCCATCAAGTAGCAGCAGTAGAGTCTATACTAAAAGTATTTGATGGTGCCCAGGCAAAATCATTGGAAGAGAAAGCTATGGCAGCAGTAGCAAATCCTCTTATCCAGTATGACCCTGGATATATCTTTTGTGATAATATTAGAAAGTTAAAAGAAGATAATGATATTAAAGCAGAGGGCGGATGCGATAGTCAAGATCATGTTATAGATATTATGATGGAGACTGGAACAGGAAAAACATATACATATACCAAAGCCATGTTAGAGCTTCATAGACAGCTTGGCATACATAAATTTGTGGTGGTTGTACCTACACTTTCCATTAAGGCAGGTACTGTTAATTTTCTCAAAGCAAAAGCCACTGGAGAGCATTTCCGACAAGAATATGGTACCAATATTAAGACCTATGTAGTAGAAAGCCAAAAATCCAAGAAAAACAAAAAAGCATATATGCCTCAAGCAGTAAGAGAATTTGTAGAAGCGGATAGAAGCGGATCAAAAAGTGTGCATGTGCTTATTATCAATGCAGGGATGATTAACTCTGATACTATGACTAAAAAGTTTGATGTAAGTCTTTTTGATAGATATAACACTCCTTTTAGAGCCATTGCTTCAACACATCCATTTACCATCATCGATGAGCCTCATAAGTTCCCTCCCAAGGGTAAGACATACGAAAATATACAGAAGTTTGGATCACAGTTTATTTTCCGTTTTGGTGCAACTTTTAACGATGAATTTCATCATCTTATCTATCAACTTAGTGCGATAGACGCTTTTAACAATAATCTTGTTAAAGGTGTTGTGACCCATGTAGAAGAGTTTGATGCAGCTAAAGATGCCATCGTAACACTTAAAGATACTGATGGAAGCGAAGCTACTTTTGAACTAAGTGAAAATGGTAAAAAGAGAAAGTTTAAAGTAGGTAAAAAAGAGAGTATGGCTACAGTGCATCCTGAAATGAGAGATCTTTTTGTTGAGTCACTTAATAAAACAGTAGTTGTACTAAGTAATGGACTGGAATTAAAAAGAGGAAACAGACTTAACCCATACTCTTATGCTGAATCCCTCCAGGATAAAATGATGCAAGAGGCTATTGCAAACCATTTTGAGATAGAGAGAGATCTTATGAGCCGTGAAGTGCGCATTAAACCTCTTACTCTCTTTTTTATTGATGATATTGAGGGATACCGTGAGGGTAATGATATCGCAGGGTCACTTAAAGAGAAATTTGAACGTATGGCTAAAGCCTACATAGAAAAAGAGCTAGAGAGTGTAAGCGATGAGAGGTACAAGGTATATTTGCAAAGCTCATTAAAGGATATAAGCCTTATACATGGTGGATACTTTTCAAAAGATAACAGCGAGAGTGATGAGAAGATTGAAAAAGAGATTACAGAGATTTTGCATGATAAAGAAGCACTACTTAGTTTGGAAAATCCAAGACGCTTCATTTTCTCCAAATGGACACTTAGGGAGGGATGGGACAACCCTAATGTATTTCAAATATGTAAGCTAAGAAGCAGTGGTAGTACTACCTCAAAACTCCAAGAAGTAGGGCGTGGACTTAGGCTCCCCGTCAATGAGTATATGAGTAGGGTCAAAGAGGAGATATTTGATCTTCACTATTTTGTAGATTTTACTGAAAAAACATTTGTCGATACGCTTATAAGTGAGATTAATGAAAAATCAGGAGCATTTAGTAGCGATATAGAGCTAGATAAATTGACAGAAGAACTCATCGAGAAGATTATAGAAGCTTATGGCATCGATGAGGATATTCTACTTGAAACATTGGATGATGCAGGAGCTATTAAAAGAAATAATGACTTCAAAGAGGATGGCTATGAGATTGTTATTGCTATGTATCCAGATGCATTTGCAGGTGTTGGTAAAAACAAAGTTAGAAATGCAGGAAGTAAACGAGATAAAGTCAGCCTAAGAGTTGGTAAATATGATGAACTTAAATCGCTATGGGAGAGCATTAACCAAAAAGTTATCTTGGAGTACAAGATAGAAGATGAGAGTAAATTTGAAGCACTGTTTAAGAGCTATCTTGAAAATAATATACGAAGCTTCAAACCCCAAGGTGTTAAAACTAAAATAGGAAGTATTAACTTTGAAGAAGGTGTAGCATTTTATAAAGAGATAGAGAGTGTTGATGATGAGATACTACCTATCTCAACTATGAGTTATAAAGCATTTTTGATAGAACTTAGTAAGACGCTTAGCCTTAATATACAAACACTTCACAAGGTATTTAAATCTATAAAAGAGCAGCTTGATATTAATTTCTATCTCAACCAACAAACTATACGCACAGTAAGAGCTGGGTTTAATAAGTATCTACTAGATCATGCTTTTTCTGACTTTTCTATTGGTTATAACAATGTGAGCAATAAGATTCATCCAACCAAACTTACAGATGAAAAGGGTAAACCTTTAAAAAGTATCAATGCAAATGATGTAGGTGTAAAATTCTCGAATGAAAATGTGGCAAAGTCTTATCTGTTTAAGGAACTTTATTATGACAGTGATTTAGAGAAAGAAAATATAAAATATGATCCAAAAGAGATTATTGTATTTACAAAAATTCCTAAAAACTCTATTAAAATTCCGGTAGCAGGTGGTGGAACATATAGCCCAGACTTTGCATATGTTATAAAAAGTAAAGATGGAAAGAAAAAACTACATCTAATCGTAGAGACAAAAGATAAAGGTGAAAGAGATCTGTTTGATGACGAGAAACAGAAAATAAAACATGCACAGAAGCTTTTTGAGCATTTGAGTGATGAAGTAAAAATAGAGTTTAAAAAGCAATTTATGGGAGATAAAATGGTAGAAATTATAAAAGAAATAAGAGATATTACATGAAATGTATTAAAAGACCGAAGCTGGTAGTTTGCCCAGATAAAAGTACCATGTATCCTCCTGCAACATGGAATCCACTTCATGTTATCAATAAATATTTACTGAAACATAAAAAAGATATTATCGGAATAAATTATGATGGTTATATTGTGCATCAAAAATCAAAAGATATAACTCAGCTGCTACTTCTGAGGGAATACTATACAAATTGTGATACAAAATCACATTTAAATAAGATTATAAATGAAGTCTTGTGCGATAACCCTTTGTGTGAAGCTCGTGTGTCGATTGCATGTCATACAACAATACCAATTTCGCTTTTTTTGATTCCAGAAAATTATCCACTTGAAAATGATGATAAGCAAGCGTATATTGTAGAAAACATTGTAGATTGCTGTAATTATAGTGTGGCGGAATCTAATATGGTTGACTTTGTTGCCTTTATAGATAAGTTTAGAGGTGGAAAATATAAGAAAAAAGCAAAAGGACTTAATGCTGCTAATACAAAATTTGAATGTTTCTTGGCAAATAATAATGGATACACACCATTTCCAGGTGATATTGATGGTTTGATCATTCGCAAGAATAAAGCATTGGCAATTTTAGAGTTTAAAACTCATAATAAAAATACTCCTATTGAAGAAGAGTATTTAGGAAAATACGGACAAGCAGATTGGCGTAGAATACAGGTGTTACATGATTTAAAAAGAAAGCTAGTTGTCCCAATTATTGTAATATTTTGGGGGCCCAACCACTCAAAACTAAAGATAGATAAAATCGTAGAAACTAAAAAAATAGAGGAAAGTCAGGTCGTCTATTGGGAGAA
>Ga0256843_1001924_pt1 | contig 15708 bp, 13 predicted proteins | sample AlvinellametaG_FD_191572 | JGI IMG/M metagenome (GOLD analysis project Ga0256843, IMG submission 191572) | Pompeii worm associated microbial communities from hydrothermal vent at the East Pacific Rise, Pacific Ocean - Alvinella | ecosystem: Host-associated > Annelida > Integument > Unclassified ... | reverse complement strand
TCGACATTTGCTTCATATAATGCTTTGACACGTTCGTCTAAATCAGCACCAATGCCAATGGCGGCGCCAATTCGTAATTTGTCATTTTTATCGATACAGGCATTCGGAAACTCACTTTTTTCAAACCGAAATTGTTTGACTTTCAGCACCTCATTTGCTTGCATTTCGATGGGCATATTTTTATGTATCATTCCAATGCCGCCTTCCAAAGCCAAAGCAATGCCCATAGCGCTTTCGGTAACAGTATCCATGGCGGCAGATAAAAGCGGTATATTCAAAGTTATTTTTTTTGTCAAAAAAGTTTGTAATTCTACCTCGTGTGGCAATACTTCCGAATACGCCGGTACCAGAAGTACGTCGTCAAATGTGTAGGCTTGTTTGATAATTTTTCCGTTTAACATAGTTCGCAATTGATAATTAATAATGTAAAATTGATAATTCGTAATTCATAATTCATAATTGTCTATTCCCACTCAATAGTAGCCGGTGGTTTGCTGCTAATATCGTAGGCAACGCGATTAATACCTTTGACTTCGTTGATAATCCGTGACGAAACTATTTCCAAAAAATCGTAAGGCAATCGCGACCAAGTAGCCGTCATAAAATCAGTTGTGTTGGCTGATCGTACTACGGCGGTGTATTCATAGGTGCGTTCGTCACCCATTACACCTACCGATTTGACGGGCAGTAAAACAACAAATGCCTGACTCACTTTACCATACAAATTATGCTTGCGCAATTCTTCGATAAATATTGTGTCGGCTTCTTGTAAAATTTTTACTTTTTCGGCATCTACTGCGCCCAAAATACGGATCCCCAATCCGGGTCCGGGAAAAGGGTGGCGCATAATCATTTCGCGCGGAATGCCAAGTTCCAGCCCTATTTGTCGCACTTCGTCCTTAAATAATTCTTTAAGGGGTTCGAGTAGTTTTAGTTGCATTTTTTCGGGCAATCCGCCTACATTATGGTGCGACTTAATAGTTGCCGAAGGACCACCTTTTGCCGATTGCGATTCGATAATATCCGGATAAATAGTGCCTTGTGCCAAAAATTTTACGCCTTCAATTTGATGCGATTCCTTATCAAAAACACGAATAAATTCACGCCCGATTATTTTACGTTTTTCTTCGGGGTCGGACACGTTTTTGAGTGCCTTTAAGAATTGTGATGAGGCATCAATCATTTTGATATTCATTTGGTAATGTTTGCCATAAGTTTCCATGACCTTTTTATCTTCATTTTTTCTAAGCAATCCGGTATCTACAAAAATACAAGTGAGCTGATTGCCTATTGCCTTGTGTATCAGCATTGCCGCCACCGACGAATCGACACCTCCCGACAAGCCCAAAACTACTTTTTCGTCTCCTACTTCGGCTTGTATTTTTTCAATAGCACGAGTGATATAGTTTTTTAAATTCCAATTTTTATCGGCTTGACAAATATCTTCCACAAAATTTTGAATGATTTGTGTGCCGTATTCTGTATGATTCACTTCGGGATGGAATTGTGTAGCGTAAATTTGCTTTTCATCATTGTAAATTCCGGCAATACAATTATCTGTATGACCTAGTGAACGGAAACTTTTGGGTAGTTGCGTTACTTCATCAAAATGACTCATCCAAACCGTTGATTGATCAGGAACATTTTTTAGTAAAATGTGCTCAGTGTCTTTATAAAAAACGGCTTTGCCATACTCGCCAATCGTTCCTTTTGCCACCGTGCCGCCCAATAGGTGCGTAGTAAGTTGCATGCCGTAGCAAATACCTAAGACAGGAATGTTCTGATTGAAAATATGTATGTCGATTAGATTGGCATCCTCAGCATAAACTGACGAAGGACCTCCCGACAGGATAATTCCTTTCGGTTTGTTTTGTAAAATTTTTTCTAAGGAAGTGTTAAAAGGTAATATTTCGGCAAAAACGCCTAGTTCTCGTACACGCCTGGCAATTAGTTGATTGTATTGCGAGCCGAAATCAAGAATAACAATACCGCCCGATTTATTTGTATGTAATAAGTTTTTTGTAGCCATTTGCAAAAGTAAAAAAATATGTGATTAATGAAAATAATTTTTATAAAAAACGCTCCTTAGGTTGCTTTTTAACCTAAGGAGCGTTATGTTCTTCCAAATTATACCAAAATATTGGACTAATTTGTATTTGTTTTGATATTAATTTCAGCCGGTCTGCTAAACTAGCTAACTAAAGACTTCGGACTAACAACTAACGACTAACAACTAACGACTAACGACTAACAACTTACTTAGTATTCATTATCACAGGCAAGCCATCTTTACCACCGACAATAATTACTTTACTGTTTTCTGATTTTGAAAGTTCTAAAGTAGCCTCAATACCTTTCCAACGCAATAATTTGTCAGAAATACCCATTGATACAATATCTTGGAAGTCTTTAATACCTTTGGCTTCAATACGTTTACGTTCTGCTTCTTTTAGTTCTTTTTGTAAACGGTATTTATATTCCAAAGCTTCTTGTTGTTGTTTTAACTTGCGTTCAATAGCATTTTTGATAGTAGAAGGAAGCGTTACATCACGCACAAGAATATTTTTTAAATGCACAAAATTGTCATTCAAGATACGATTAGTTTCATCAAATATTTCTTGGGTAATAGCTTCTCTTTTGGTCGAATATATTTCTTCGGGTGTATACCGTCCCAATACATTACGAGCAGCTGATCGAATAGACGGTTTGATAATATCATCGACATAATTCAAACCACGTAGTTTAACTAGTTTAGCCAAATCCTTATGACGTGGTTGAAACCAAACAGTTGCATCTAATTGAATATCTAATCCGTTAGACGATAAAACTTTCATGCTTTCAAACAACTGTTGTTGCCGTACATTTACCTCAAACACTTTGTTCCAGGGCGCTACAAAATGAAAGCCTTCGCTTAATGGTATTTGTGTAGTGTCTACACCGGTGCCAAAAGTTTTGTATAAAACACCTTTATGTCCGGTGCTAATAGTGGTCATTGATGAGACCAAAATAATGAAGATAACTAATGTTGCAATACCAAAAGGCAAACCAATTTTTAAACGTTTGTCAATTTTTTTATAAGTTTCCATAAATATAATTTTTGTATTTTTGGTAAAGATATGCTTTTTTTGTCTATGATTTTAGCAAAAAATCTTCTTGTAAGAACTGAAATTCTTTAAAATTTTTGTGATTTCTTTACAAATAGTACAAAGTTTTTGCTTTAATGTTCTGATAATGAATTAATAAGAAAAAAGAGTGTTTTTAAAAAAAAATCGTAGATTTGTTGTTGCATAAATGTATTTGATAATACAAGTTTTTATGCATTTTTTTAACTTAGAATAATAGAAAAAATTAAATATATGAAGCCGTTACACAAAAAATTAGCTGAGTACAGATTACCGCAATTTTTTAAAGAAAAAGGAATTTATCCATTTTATCACCCAATTGAGTCAGGACAAGATGCCGTTGTAATGTTAAACGGACAAAAAACTTTGATGTTTGGTTCAAACAGTTATTTGGGCTTAACGCAACACCCCGAACTTATCGAAGCTGCCAAAAAAGCATTAGATGACTATGGCACGGGTGCATCAGGTTCGCGTTTGATGAACGGAAATTTAGACTTGCACGAAAAACTTGAAAAAGAATTGGCGGCTTTTGTAGGAAAAGAGTCTGCCACTGTTTTTAGTACAGGGTTTCAATCAAACTTAGGAACTATTCCTGCTTTGGTAGGCAGAACAGATACTATCGTTATTGACGAATTTAATCACGCATCTATTATCGAAGGAACACGTGTAGCATTTAGTCGTGTGCTGAAGTTTAAGCATAACGATATGGAAGATTTGGAGCGTATTTTGGCAAAATTAGATCCCGAAAAAGTTACACTTATCGTGGTTGACGGTGTATTTAGTATGGAAGGTGATATTGCGCCTCTGGACAAAATTACCGATTTAGCCGATAAATATAATGCCTCAGTAATGGTTGATGATGCACATGCCTTTGGTGTGCTAGGTAAATTAGGTGCCGGAACTGCCGACCATTTTGGTGTTACCGATAAAGTGGATATTATAATGGGAACATTTAGTAAATCACTAGCTTCGCTGGGTGGTTTTGTTGCAGGAAGTGCTGATGCTATTAATTATTTAAAACACAATGCACGTGCTTTGTTGTTTAGTGCCAGTATTCCGCCGGCATCGGCAGCTACGGTTCTTAAAGCGCTCGAAGTAATCAAAAAAGAACCCGAACGTATCGAAAAACTTTGGGAAAATACCAATTATGCCAAAAAACGTTTGGTCGAAGAAGGCTTTGATATCGGTCATAGTACCACACCCATTATTCCTATTTTAATTGGTGACGAAATTGGTACATACAAAGTGGCTACCTTAATGTTGCAAGATGGTGTATATGTTAATCCCGTAGTGCATCCTGCTGTTGAAAAAGGCAAAGCAATATTACGCTATTCATTAATGGCGGCACATACTAAAGAACAAATTGACCGTTCTGTTGACAGTTTGATTAAAGCCAGAAAGCAGATATAATCATCATTATTAACCCAAATTTACCACTATGTCAAACATCGAAATTAAAGAAGTTGTATCGAAAAAAGATTTGAATACTTTTATCAAATTCCCCGACCAATTGTATAAAGGAAACCCATATAGGGTGCCCCAATTACATACTTTTGAAAAATCGACTTTAATGAAAGACAAAAATCCGGCTTTTGATTACTGCGAAGCCAAATATTGGTTGGCATACAAAGACGGTAAAGTGGTAGGACGAATTGCAGGTATTCTCAATCCGAAATCTAATGAAATTTGGAAAGAAAAAAACATGCGTTTCGGTTGGATCGATTTTATAGATGATATTGAAGTTTCCAAAGCACTTATGGATACGGTTGCCAAATATGCCGAAGAAAAAGGTATGGAAAAAGTGCATGGTCCCTTAGGCTTTACCGATATGGATTTAGAAGGAATGCTCGTTGAAGGTTTTGACGAAATTGCCACACAAGCCGTGTTGTACAACTATCCTTACTATCCGCAACATATGGAAAAATTGGGTTTGACCAAAGAAACTGATTGGTTGCAACTCGAACTAAAAATTCCCGAAGAAGTACCTCCAAAAATCAAGCGTATCTCTAAAATTGTACAAGATAAATATAATTTAAGATATGTCAAATTCAAATCGGCAAAAGATGTAAAACCTTATGCCAAACAAGTGTTTGATGTAATCAATGCCTCTTATACAAATTTATATGGTTTTGTGCCGTTAACACCTAAGCAAATAGACTATTATGTCAATTTGTATTTTGATATGGTCAATCCTAAATATTTAGGATTTGTAGTCGATGAAAATGATAAATTAGTGGGCTTCGGACTAGGTATTTTATCACTTTCAAAAGCTATGATTAAAGCCAAAGGTAAATTATTTCCATTTGGTTGGTTTTATATTTTGAAAGATTTGTACTACAATGATACAATCGATTTACTATTGCATGCCGTTTTGCCCGAATATCACGGCAAAGGTGTCCCCGCCATTTTTTACGAACACATGACGCAAGCTTGTATAGACAATGGTGTACATACAGCTATTACCAGTCATATTTTAGAAGAAAACAAACCGTCATTACAAATGTTTAATCCGTATGAAACACGTCAACATTTACGTAGAAGAATTTATGGAAAAGAACTGAAATAATTTTTTTATAATTAATAATTTTCAATGAATTTACGAAAATATTTAAGTGTTGTCGATATAGCTAATTTTTCATTTTGGTTGGCAATATTGGTGTTTTACCTACTTACTTTTCAACAGTCGGAGTATAAATTACAAGCTTTTATGTTGCTGCTTGGATTATTGGTTTTTCAATTGATAATCATAATGTTACGGAGCAGAAAAACTAAAAATACTTTACAAAAAGTAATCCTGTTAATCTATCCAATCTTGTATTTGGTATTTATTTTTGATAGTTTGCATATGGTGCTGACTTATATTAATCCGAATATTTATGATGAAGCGTTATATAATTTAGATTACAAAATTTTAGGTGTCAATCCGACCGTTTGGATCGAACAATTTATCAATCCGTACTTAACTGAATTGATGTATTATTTGTACTTGTTTTATTTTCCAATGCCTTTGTTGATATTAGGATATTTGTATAAAAATAAAATGTTTAAGGCATTAGATAAATCGATTTTATTTTTATTTATCACATATTATGGTTCATATTTACTGTATTTTGTAGTGCCGGCGCTAGGACCACGGTTTTACGAACCATTGGTACAATTACAACAAGTGCCTTTGAAGGGATTGTATTTTACCGATGTCATTCGCGATACCATCTCATCGCTTGAACATAACAAATTTGATGCTTTTCCGAGCTTGCATACCGCAATTACACTAGCAGTTACGCTGATTGTAGCACAGTATCGCAAAAAATGGTTGTATTTTTTTGTGCCAATTAGTATCGGTATTTTTATTTCGCTAATTTATTGTCGTTATCATTATTTTGTCGATATGATTGCCGGTGTTATATGGACTTTAATAAGTTATTGGTTTGTCGAAAAATATTATGATAAGATTTTTGCCAAAAAATTTATACCGTTTTATAATGGCTGAGTTTGAATCCGATAACAACTGCAGAAAGTTCCGAGAACTAAGTGATTCGGGAACTAACGACTAACGACTGACGACTAACGACTAACAACTAACGACTAACAACTAACGACTAAAGACTAACAAATATACACATGAAATCAGAAAACATCTTCGATTTTAGTTGGAAAGATATTGACACTTACATTATATTGTTAAGTGCTCCTTTACTATTGACTATATACCGCTATCATGGTTACCCGGGTACTTTTCAAGTTTTTGCTGATTTTGGATTAGCGCATGATCAAGCAGTAAGTGTTAATCAATTTATCATCTTTTTTGTATTGATGTTTGTCTTGCCCGTGCTTTATATCAAACTCAAAATGAAGAAAAATTTATCTGACTTTGGTTTTGGTTTGGGTGATGTAAAATTCGGACTTAAAATATTGTTGCTAATTCCGTTTGTCATAGTTCCGGTATTGTATTTTTCGACTAAAATGCCCGATGTGCAATCAGAATATCCTTTGGCAAAAAGCTTATTGCACGACCAATCGCACTTGTGGTTTTATGAGTTGATGTACATCATATTTTACTACATTGCTTGGGAATTTTTCTTTCGTGGCTTTATCTTATTCGGACTCAAAGATAAATATGGTGTTTTTGTTGCGATTTTAATTCAAACTATATCTTCTTGTTTGGTGCATATAGGCAAACCCGAAGGCGAAATTTTAGGATCTATTTTTGTCGGTATTTTATTCGGATTAATTGCCATTCGGACAAAATCTATTTGGTATGTATTTATTTTGCATGCAACTTTGGGCGTATTGACCGATTTATTTATTATTTATAATTAAGAGAAAGGGATGAGGCAAAGGGAGAAAGCACAAAGTTTTTGAGAAATATTTTATTGAATTTTAGATTTATCAATTCGTTAAATGCGGTAGCTTCGATACTATTTTTCACTTCGTTCCTTGTGAAAAATCACTCAGCCACCTCAATGATTACATAATTCAATGATTTGTCATATTTTTAATTACAAACAGCCAAAGTCCAATAGCTAAAAGCTAATGGCTTTTTTGTATCTTAGCCCTAGCAAAAAAAATATATCAATGGAAAACATTTTAGTCACCGGTGCCAACGGATTTATAGGCAGCAACTTAGTTAAACGTCTGTTAAGCGAAGGAAACAAAGTGCGTAGTTTAGTACGCAAAACTTCTGATTTACGTTTTTTAGACAATGTTGATACCGAACTTTTTTATGGTGATATTAGCGATAAAGACAGTTTGTCCGAGGCTATGCAAAATATCGATAAAGTTTACCATGTTGCCGGATTGGCAGCTGATTGGGGCGCTTACGAATTATTTGAAAAAATAAATTTTATCGGCGTGCAAAATGTTGCCAAAGCAGCAAATAAAGCGGGTGTAAGCAAAATGATTTATATAAGTACCGTTGCTTTTCATGGATTTGGTAAAATTAATATGAATGAAGAATCACCTATTCCAAATGATTTAATTCCGTATGCCAAAACAAAATACTTGGCAGAGCAGTGGCTGTGGCAATATCAAAATGAAACGGATATGAAAATTACAGCCGTTCGTCCCGGTAATGTATTTGGTGTCAATGACCGTACATTTATGCTCAAATATTTAGAGGCAATGCTTACGGGCAAATTTTCCGAAATTAATAAGGGACGTAGCAAAACTTGTCCTGTTTTTATCGATAATCTGATTGATATTATCACCTTGGTAGGCAATAGTGATAAGGCAAATGGCGAAGCATTTATTGCCACAGACGGTTTGGATATCAACTGGCATACTTTTAATACCAAGCTGGCTGATGCGTTGGGAATTAAACTGCCCAAAACCTCAATTCCTTATAGTGTAGCTTATGCCGTAGCTAAAATTTATTATGGTATGCATAAATTGTTAGGTGTTAAGTCCGAGCCGTTTTTAACGCCTTATAGAGTCAATAATGGCGGTAAGGATTATCATTTTAGTATCGATAAGCTCAAAAATTATTTTAACTATTCGCCACGAGTTGGTTTAGATGAATCGGTTAAGAAAACGGTAGATTGGTATCAAAATAAGTAATTTATTGCTATTTTAAGGAGAATGAGATGAGAATGTCGATGAAAATTGTTTTTTCTTCCTTACTTTTTTCAAAATAACAATGATTCCATAAAAAAGTTTATTTTTGCTTTTATTAATAAAATAATAATGGCATAATTTATGCAAACACATACACAAACACTTAAAAAAATACTAAAAATGAAAAAAGTACTATTATTTCTACTTATTGCGTTCTCATTTTCGACATTTGCGCAAGATCTACCCGATGCAACAATAGTTGATATCAATGGAAAAAAAGTTAATTTTAAAGATATTGTCAAATCTGACAAGCCGGTTATTATCAGTTTTTGGGCGACATGGTGTGTGCCTTGTATCAATGAGTTAGACGCCATAAGCGAAGTTTATCCCGATTGGCAAGAAGAAACAGGGGTCAAATTGATTGCAATTTCGGTTGATAACGAACGTACAGCACGCCGTATGAAACCATTGGTCAACGGAAAAGGTTGGGATTATGAAGTATACCGCGATTATAATGAAGAACTAAAACGCGCTTTCAATATAGCCAGTGTGCCATATATGATAATTATTGTCAATGGAAAGATTGTACAGACACGTACGGGGTATACGCCCGGAAGCGAAGACGAAATCTATGAAATTATATCAAAATAATCACTAAAAGATTTTTTTCAAAACAAACCAAAATAACGCACAAACAATGAAAAAATTAATCGTCTTTTTAACTATTATTACCGCCGGTATTGTAACGGCACAAACGGGAAGGCTATCGGGAGGATATGAGTCATATCTGCAATATTACCAAAACGATGAACCTACCAATTTTTTAGCCCCCAAAGATTTATTGCGATCGATGAACTATTTTAATGTACAATATTCGCAAGATAATTTTAGCGCAGGTTTGCAATACGAAGCCTTTTTACCCAAAGCTTTTTTGGGATATAATCCCGACATGAAAGGCAACGGATTGGCAACTTATTTTGTCAACTACAAAAAAGACAATCTGGATGTTACCGCAGGCTATTTTTATGAACAATTTGGTAGCGGATTGGTATTTAGAGCATGGGAAGACAGACAACTTGGCATCAATAATGCCGTACGCGGTCTGCGTGTTAAATACAAGTTTGACGATTTCGCCGATTTTACCGCATTCTTTGGTAATCAGCGTCTCGGTTTTGAATTAACCGAATCGACCGTTTATGCAGCCAATACTGATATTAGTTTAGATAATTTATTGAAATTAAAGAATATACAACTTAAAACCGGATTTAGTTACGCAGCGCGCTATCAAGACATTGAAAGTAGTAATACGAATGTACAACCTATTGTTGGTAATTATTCTTCACGCATCGATTTAACAGCCGGTAATTTTTACAGTAATTTTGAGTATGTTTACAAAGAACCCGATATGCGCGTTAGTAATGGTGTGCAACTCGATGAGGTTTTATTTGATGGCAACGCATGGTTATGGAACTTTGGTTATTCAAAAAAAGGGATTGGCTTGAATGCAACATTGCGTCGTATAGAGAATATACAAATGTACGGCGATAAAATGCTCGAAGGTAATTTGTATAATGCAGGCGTCATGAATTTTGTGCCCGGATTGACCAAACAGCACGATTTTAGTTTGGCAAATATATATGTATATCAAGCGCAACCCGGTATTTCGTTTGGTGAGAAAAAAGCAGGTGAAATAGGAGGGCAGTTTGATTTGTATTACCGCTTTAAGCGCAAATCGTTTATTGGTGGAAAATATGGTGCTAAATTAGCCGTTAATTATTCAAGATGGCACGGATTAGATGCTACTTTTGACAATGCTAAACAAATTTATAGAGCCAAATTTACTGGTACGGGCGATTTATACTTCCAAGATTTTAATTTGGAATTGCGAAAAAAATTATCCAAAAAACTTAAAACAATTGTTTCGTTTATCGATATAAAATACAACAAGTTAAAACTGGAAGGCGAAGGCGAAATGGTACATGCCAATATTGCCGTAGCGGATTTTGAATTGAAATTAGCAAAAAAACGTTCAACCCGTTTAGAACTACAACATCTTTCAACCCAAGAAGATATGAAAAACTGGGTAGCAGGATTGTTTGAATTTAATTTTAATCATAATTTCAATATGTATCTTGGCGATATGTACAATTATGGCAACGATACCGAAAAAGTGCATTATTTTAACATTGGTGCCACTTACAATAAGTCTTCAACACGTTTGAGTCTTAATTATGGACGTCAACGCGGCGGATTATTATGTGTAGGCGGTGTTTGTAGATATGTGCCGCCAAGTAAAGGTCTTACTTTGAGTATGTCAGTGTCATTTTAATAAAAAGAATTAATGGAACAGTTTGAACAGCAATGGCATCAGGTCATACAGTTTTTTAAACAACGGTTTACCGATGGTGAAACACCACAAATGGATACAATTTTGTTTCTGATTGGTGTGCAAGAGTTGGGTATGATAAAACCTAAATTTACTAAGGACGAAAAGCTAAATCTAATGCATATTGCTACTTGCAAATTGCTCGAACCATACGGTTATTATGAGTTCTCGCATTTTGACGATGAAGGCTGGCCCCATTATCAAAAAGAAAACGATATAGAAAAAATGACACCTGAAGAACAAGAGGATTTGATGAAAGAAGCCATTATAAACTATTTTGACACCCAAAAGTTAATATAGAAGAGCTCTTAATATCATTCCGAACGACAAAGTAAGAGAAATCTGTTTTATTAAATTTAAAAAAACAAGAACTTATAGGATAACATAAATTTATCCGCTTATCAACCTAAAAAATTATTGGAAGTAGATTTACTGAAAAATACATATTTATGAAAAACACATTAATACTTATTTTATTATTTCTTTCAGCTACCATTTTCGGACAAGATATGGCTAAAAGAGAAAAACTAGCCAAACGTTTTGTGCGCGATGTACGAACGCATTTAGTAATGGATACTATTATTTGGAAAGAACAGAATAAAGTATTTAATCAACTTGAAAAGAATTTTACGGATTATGGTCTCGATACGGGTATTGCAGAGGATTATAATTATTTCTTAGACAAGATGGAACAACAATTTAAGTTTTTAAGAGAACATATTTTTAAACAAATAATTTACACCTATCAGCATAGAGATTATAAAGAAGTTGAAGGATACATTGCACAAATCAAAGCAGGAAAAAGACGAAAAGTGATATATACATCGGGATTATACCCAACGATTAAGAAATTATTGACCAAAGAAATCAATGATGTATATAAATATTCAATTCCCAAATATTTAGAGATTATCAAACGAAGACGCGAACCGGTTCCACTAGTATTAAAGGTAAATAATAAAAAAGTAAAGCCAAAAGATATTGGTTTGAAGATTTTTGTTATTACAAACAATTTTGACTATACCAAGGTAAATATTTTAGATGAAGAAAATTCTATGCTTTTGAAACCTAAAGGGTATACATACAAGCAAATTCAAAAAATAATGGTCGAATATAAGGGCAAGAAATTTACTTTTAAACCGGATGACAGTATCAAGTATTTACCTAAAAATTTAGCAGAATTAAACAACTTAATGTCAAAATACAGTTTTGAACAAATACCCGAATGGAAAATGGACATCAACGAAGACGGTCATAAAATATCGGTTAAAATGCGAAGTGTTATTGAGTCATCAGTCATTAAAGTAATCAGACCAAAAGATCTCAAAATCAAAAAGAAATTAGACTAAAAAAAAGGGTTTGCAAAGCAAACCCCTTTTTATAAATTCATAATTCATATCCGGATAGCTATCGGGACGTAATTCATCATTGATAATTGATAATTCATAATTGATTACAGCGCCCTAATCACCACAAAATAAGTAGGAAAATGATCACTATAACCACCTATAAATTGTCCGCCTACTAAAGTTCTTTTAGGATATCCTTTATAACGTCCTTTTCTGTTTTTCATATATTCTTTGCTGTAAATACCACTTTTCCAAAAATGATATTCTTTATCATTTGTATTATTTAACAAGCCTTTGGTGATAATAATTTGATCAAATAAGTTCCAACCGTCTCTATATGCCAGCGTACCAATACCACGATTAAAATAATTCTCCATCACATTGTAATAACCACCGGCAAATACTTGACTTTTATCAGCTGTTGTTTTAAGTACTTGCTTGACACTTGGACTATTAGGATCGTCATTCAGGTCACCCATCATTACGATTTTGGCATTAGGTTCAATATTTTGAATAGAATCCATGATTTTTTTACTCAGTTGAGCCGCTTTAATTCTTTTAGGTCTGCTTCGCGCTTCGCCACCACGTCGTGAAGGCCAGTGGTCAACCAAAATATGAATTTTTTCACCGTCTAATAATCCGGTTACAATCAGTTGGTCACGCGTATAAATACGTTCTCCGGTATTGTCATCATAGATCAACAAAGGGTATTTTTTGAAATTAATAGGTTTGAAAAATTTCTTTTTGTAAAGCAACGCTACATCGATACCACGACGGTCGGGTGAGTCAAAATGAATAATACCGTAACCTTGCCCTGCCAGTGGTGGTGTGTTGATTAAATCTTCTAAAACTTTACGGTTTTCAACCTCGGCAACACCTATAATAGCAGGCGAAGTATGTGTTTCTTTTTTGCCAATATCAGCAAGAACTTTTGCCATATTTTGCAATTTATGCTTGTATTTTTCAGCCGTCCAATTATCACGTCCTTCGGGCGTAAAATCTTCATCGCGAGTTTTCGGGTCATCATAAATGTCAAATAAGTTTTCTAAATTATAGAAAGCAATAGTGCGAACTTGAAATTTCTTGCCGCTAACTTGCTTGTTTTTATCAACCGTTCCGGTAGATGTATTTTTTGTTCCGCCACAACTCATCATTAAGATGCTCATTATAGCAATAGCAAATATCTTTTTCATTAAAATGTATTTATTTTTGTTTCTTGTCAAAATTACAAAAAAAACATTGGTGTTAGGTAAATATTAGATAAATATTTCAAAAAATGTGATTGCCAGGGCATATTAATTTGTATATAAAAGGTGAGTTTGTATAATTAATAAAATCATGATTGACAAACTGTCTTTTTTGCTTATTTTTTTTAATCATTTTGCGTTTTTCACAAAAAAAATACATAAAATAAAAAATATACAAAAACTCGATTAATTGAGAAATTTTAAATAAAAATGGCATTTATATAATTATTATGTATAAAAACTATGTTTTTTGCCCCATGATGTGACAATATTTAGGTAGTCCTATTAAAAAAATGCGTAAGTTTGTGGCAACTAAAAACAATAAAAATTGTAAACAATGCGAAACATTAAAATGTTAATCGTCGTTGTATTATCAGTTTTCTTTTATCAAGCAAATGCGCAACAATTTGGCGCTGTAAAAGGAACGGTAATCAACGCTGATACAGGAAAAACAATGAGTGCTGTAAAAGTGAATATACGCAATACAGATGTCACTCGTAAAACCGTAGAAAATGGCTTTTTTGAGCTAAATTTAGTGCCGATTGGCGAGCAAGTGCTTATCGTGTCGAAAAAAGGTTTTACAACCCAACAAATTCCCGTTATAATTACGGCAGGAAAAACAACAAATATAGGTAATATCATATTAATGTCTGATATGTCCGAAATGGATGAGCAAGGCATTATTACCTTAGACGATGAAAATACAAGTGATGACAATTCGGGTTCTGATAATGTATCGGGACTTTTGCAAGCTTCATCAGATGTATTTGATCGTTCTGTTTCATACCAATTTAGCTCGGCACGTTTTAAACTGAGAGGTTTAGATTCAAAATATGCTACTATATTAATGAATGGTATCGAAATGAATAAATCTTACGACAATCGTCCACAATGGAGCGAATGGGGAGGTTTAAATGATATGCTTCGTAATCGTGAAGATTATCGTGGTATGTCTGCTTCCGATTACAACTTTGGTAGCGTCTTAGGTACCACCAATTTTGTGTTGAGAGCTTCACAAATCAGAAAGACTAAGAAATTTTCTTATGCCGCTACAAACCGTAGTTACAGCAACCGCCTAATGGGTAGTTACGCTACAGGATTGATGAATAACGGATGGGCATTTGCCGTGTCTGCATCACGTCGTTGGGCACAAGAAGGTCATTTCGAAGGTTCTTTTTACGATGCAAACAGTTTATTCTTAGCAGTTGAGAAAAAATTAAACAGTAAACACAGTTTAAATTTAACTGCTTTTGCAACGCCAAATCGTAGAGGTAAATCAGCTCCTCAAACAATGGAAGCCTTTGACCTAAAAGGTACGAAATATAACTCATACTGGGGTTATCAAGACGGCGAGCAACGCAATGCGCGTGTTAAAAACATTTTTGAACCAACCGTTATTTTAAGTCATTTTTGGAAAATTGATGACAAATCTAATTTACAAACAAACTTAGGATACCAATTTGGTGGTACAGCCAACAGTCGTTTGCAGTACTATAATGCGCCCAATCCCGATCCAACTTACTACCGTTACTTACCTAGTTATTGGGCAGCCAAAGGCAACGATGTTGAGGCTTATTACAAAAAACAAGAGTTTTTGAATAATGGTCAAATCGATTGGAATAACTTATATCGTATCAATGAAACTTATAATGGTGCAGCCAGATATTTTTGGTATGATGACCGTGTAGACGATCAAGTAATTACTTTCAGTTCTATTTACGATCGTGCAATTAAAGACAATATCAGTTTAAATGCCGGTATTTCGTATAAAACATACACTAACGAGGGGTATGCAAAAATGCGTGACTTAATGGGTAGTGATTATGCGCTAAATGTTGATCAATACACCAATAATCCTTATAACTTAAATGATGCAAATACTCAAGTAAAAGAAGATGAAAAATTCTATTATGATTTTAATCTTTTAGGAAACGATTTAAAAACCTTTGCACAAGTACAAGTAAAAGGTAAAAAAATTGATTATTTTGTAGCAGGTAGCTTCGGAATGACAAGTTACCAACGCGATGGATTATATAAAAATGGTCTTTTTG
>Ga0256843_1001923_pt1 | contig 15720 bp, 18 predicted proteins | sample AlvinellametaG_FD_191572 | JGI IMG/M metagenome (GOLD analysis project Ga0256843, IMG submission 191572) | Pompeii worm associated microbial communities from hydrothermal vent at the East Pacific Rise, Pacific Ocean - Alvinella | ecosystem: Host-associated > Annelida > Integument > Unclassified ... | reverse complement strand
CGTTCAACGACAGCAGCCTGGACAGTGACCTGATCGCATCGGATGCGGCGTCGCTGCTCTCAGTCATGGCGGGTATTTTGGAGAATACCGGCAAAGGAAACCTCGACAATATGATCATCAGCGCCGAAGGGGGCTACATCGCGATCAAGGATCTCGGCGAGGATATCGCCCTGGCGGTTCTGGCGCCGAACAACTACAAGATGGGCGGCCTGATGGTGGCGCTGAAGAGTTTCGTGAAGAAGATTCAGGAGTTTTAAAGGAGGAAGAAGCAGAAGAAACTGTCAGTTTATACAAGGGTGCGCAGTTCACCTCAAAGGATGCGGAAAGAGATTTTCGTGAAGTTTGACAAGATTTGTATAGCAAGAGGAGAAAGAGATGAGGGATTTGAAAGTGATTCACGAACAACTTGACGGATACATCGACCAGATGAAAAAGAGAGAGATCGAACCGGCGGAGTTTTACAAAGGAATTATGAAGATTCTCGCGGAGATCGACGTGACCAACGAAGATCTTCAGGGAGTCACTCCCCAGCTTCTCGGTTTTATCAACGGCCTGATTCGCAATATGGAGAAGCAGGTGTGAGACTTTTTCCGGGAATTGGGACCCGGAAAATATAGATTCGTTTTTTTGAAGGTCGAATGAACGGATCTGTATTTAACTATATGTGGATCCGGAAGTCAATTCAATAAAAAGGAAGGGAGCGAGCAGGAAAAAACACGAGGTTTCTCGGTGCGATCATAAAAAATTCCAATGCCTAAACCCAAAAAGGAAAAGTGATGAGCAGATCGGAGTTGGAGATTGAAGCATTTGAAAATGATTTGAATCACCTGGATAATGTCAGCGAGATTTTTTTCCGTTTCCATGACGTGATGAGAAACAGTATCGGAAGTGACGGGGAAGTGATTCTGGTTAAAAACGGAGACGACTCTTACTATATGGTCAATGAAACGGGATGGAGGGAGTTGCGGAGCATCCATGAGCGATTTTTGAAAGATATATTTGATCAAGACGGAGCGAAGGTTCTCAACGACAACTCAGAACTGTATGAACATATCGATGAATTTACAGGAATAGACGCTTCCGGCATTGATACGCTGGTGCTTTTTCCTGTCCAAAGTAAGCGGACTGGGGCATGCCTGATCGCCTGGAAAAACAGAATCAACGAAAAACAGCAGGTAATGGTTCCACTGATCGTCGGGAGCGAAATGATCGGGATGACGACTCAGGTGAAGAGCAAGACGGTTGAAAACGGTTTCGACGATAACATCGTCGCTACCCTGAATGATCTCGGACCCGCTATCGCGAAGGTCTCCTCGCTGTTGAAAGAGAAGATTGATCACAGCAAGAAGAGGCTCTCCGAGCAACTGGACAATATAGAGTCCGAAGAGAGCATCACCGAGATCGCCAAAATCCTTATCGGGCAACTGATGGGGGTAGCGACATCCCTCGAAAATATCAAGAGCGTGCTGAAGCTGATCAAAAGAGATGCCAAGGGCAATCTGCGACTCAATGAGAATATCGGCATACTCGAGGAGTTTGTCACCTCGATGGACAAAAACATACTGGCCTCCATATTGAAGGCTTCGGAAAACGATATTATGAGAAAGATTCTCGGGGAGAAAGTCAACGTCAGCACCCTCGGTTTTTTTGAAAAGATCATCTACCCCTATATCATCGAATCCTGTGAAAAGTCCAAAGAGGCCGTCTGCTATATGGACACGAAGATACCGAAGGAGATTTTTCTCGATGTCAAGTCGAGCTATGCCTTTGTCACTACGCTGATCCGTCATCTTTTTGACTGGGATCTTCTGGGCGGAAAGATCCACTTCAATATCCGGAAGTCTCTCCAGAATACCGGACTGTTTCTGGAACTTATCTGCCAGGATGTGGAGAGAAAAGAGAGCGAGGAGGAGATCGGAAGCCGGATAACCGGAGGAAACGCCCCCAGAGGGCTTAGGCTGCTCTATGAGGCGTTCGTCCGCTCCGGAGGGACCTTCCGGCTCCGGTCGGAGCCGCAGAAGTCTCTGCTGAGCTATATCCTTTATATCCCGGCCCAAGCGGTATCGGAGCTCCCCGTTGCCGATATAGAGATTCCCGAGCAGACAAAGGTCGGTTTCATTATCGACCGGGAGAAAGATTATCTCTATGCCAACAACATGGCGAGGTATCTCTTCTCTCTCGGACTGGAGAAGGGAAAGTTCATTGCATCAGAAAAGCTTTCTCTGGTCAATGACAAAGGGTTGACACATCTTGTGGTGTTTGAATCGAAGTTTGATAAAAAGTTTTTCAAAGAGGAACTCAAAGGGAAGAATCTCGTCGTATTGATTGTCCGGGAGGGGTGCCCTCAAAAAGACAAAACCGTTCTGCTGGACTACTCCGATGTGGATATGGAGATGCACAAATACGACAAACACCTCAGAAAAATGGAGGAGTTCCTCATTATGGGGGGGCTTAGATGAGTCAGAGGGCAAAGAATATTTCCATCAGCTGGTACAAAGAGTATCTTGCAAAAACCCTGGAGGAGATCAAAGAGGTTGACGGCGAAGATCTGATCGGGTTTTTGGAGGATAAGTTAAAAGAGTTGACCCGTGCGGATACGCTTTATCTGCTTACCAAAGAGACGCAAGACGGTAAGTATTTTATTCCGACTCTGTCTAAATCGATACGGATTTGCCGAAAAAGCTCCCTATTTCATGAAGTGATCGAAAAGAGGCATCCCGTAGTGGTCAACGATTGTCGCAAAAGTGTGTTGTTTGATGAGAGCTGCGACACTCTTTCGAAAGAAGCTCCGAGCAATCTGTTCATCATACCGGTTTATTACGAAATGCGCGATGATATGCCTCTTGTGATGATTTGGGGAGCGCAGAACAGACAGGATGAATTGCTGAATCAAAAAAATATTCTTTATGCTACAAAATTTATCGATACTCTTAAAGCATATCTCTTTGAGGTGATCACCGATATCGGAAAATACCCTTCACAGGTTCCGGAACAGATTGAGGAGCTTTTACGACATCAGGAAAAAGCGTATCGATATTTTGATCATCTGATTCGGGATATACGCACGCCAATGAATGCGGTGATGGGGGTTCTCGGACTGATTGCAAAAAGTGATCAGATCGATGAAACGGTCAAAGGGTATGCGGATACCGCCGTGAAAAGTATGGATCAGATGGTGCATCTGGTCAATGACGCTCTAAATTTTGCAAGGATTCTCAAAGAAGACTATACGATAGAGCAAGAGCCGTTTTGCCCGGATAGAGAGTTTTTCGACTTTATTCGAACCTACTATCATATCGCGCTCAAAAAAGGGATCCGTTTTACCCTTTTTGTCGATCCGATGCTTCCCGAAAAGATCGTCAGTGATCGTTACCGGATCAAGCAGGTCGTTACCAGTATACTCAGTAATGCGATCAAATATAATGTAGAGCGGGGTTCGGTTCGCGTCGAGGTACTCTACGACAAGTCCGACGATCATCTTCGTATCGTCGTCTCCGATACCGGTATAGGGATCTCAGAGGAGAAGAAAAAATATCTTTTTGTCAAAAAAGGGGCGACCGACTATGATATTTCGGATGAGACAGGCTTGGAAGTATGCCTGGGGGTGGCGCATCGAATCACAACTCTGCTGGGAGGAAAAATCGATTATGAGAGTGAAGAAGGGGTAGGAACGACTTTTTCTGTGACACTCCCGGCCAATACCCCCTCCGATGCCCAGCCGCGTCTGTTGCCAAAAAAAGAGTGGAGTGAGCATCGACTTTACCTCTACCAACCGGAGGGGATACAGAACAAAGAGTCCCCCTCTGTATGTTTGAGATATTTTGATGCCTGGGGAATTGACTATGCGATTGGCAACGGAGATCTCAAAGAGATCGATTCATATGATATTTTGGCGATCGAAAAAACTTGGTTCGATACAAACGGTCGTTCCCTTGTTCAAAAGTTTATCGATTTGGGAAAACGTGTTGTCCTTTTTGAAGATGAATCCGACGACTTTTTGGATAAGTCTGACGGGGATCTTTGGAAGATTTTCTATCCGGTATGCTCCAGAGAACTCTATGAGGCGTTAGATATCTCAGGAAAAGAGACGAAAAAAGCAAAGGAGAAAGAGGAGCATCAAAGCCTTTCGTTCAAGGGGAAAAAGGTCGTTGTTGTCGACGATAATAAAATCAATTTGAAGGTAATGAAGCATATCTTGCAGAGACTTGATACGGATGTGGTTTCTTTCGAAGAAGCGAAATCGGCCGTTTCCTATCTGTGTAAGGAGAAGGCGGACTTATTGATTATTGATGAGAATATGCCGGAGATGTCGGGAAGCGAGGCTATAAAGATAATCAGAAAAGAGTGTAAGCAAAATAAAAAAATCCCCATTGTCAGTCTGACCGGCGACATATATCACCGTGAAGAGATACTGGAATCCGGGGCCGATAGCGTGATATTCAAACCGATAAAGATTGATGAAATCAGCGACATACTTAGTAAGTATATACATTAAAATTTTACTAAGTATTCCTGATTTAGAATAATCAGGCAGATCTTTTTAGTTAGAGTAAAAGGAGATGTCATGGCCATCGATTCACTCAAACTGAGTACGGAAGGAGGAGCGCTGCTCCAGGAGTTTGTCAGCGCCGCCGGGATCCAGGGAGCGGTCCTGGCGACGGCGGAAGGTCTGGAGCTGGCCAGTTCGTTCAACGACAGCAGCCTGGACAGTGACCTGATCGCATCGGATGCGGCGTCGCTGCTCTCAGTCATGGCGGGTATTTTGGAGAATACCGGCAAAGGAAACCTCGACAATATGATCATCAGCGCCGAGGGAGGCTACATCGCGATCAAGGATCTCGGCGAGGATATCGCCCTGGCGGTTCTGGCGCCGAACAACTACAAGATGGGCGGCCTGATGGTGGCGCTGAAGAGTTTCGTGAAGAAGATTCAGGAGTTTTAACCGACGCGTGCAATCGATGAGATAACTTATAGAAAGGAGGATGCTATGAGGGATCTGAAACTGATTCACGAACAACTTGACGGATACATCGACCAGATGAAAAAGAGAGAGATTGAACCCGTTGATTTTTACAAGGGGATTATGAAGATTCTCGCGGAGATCGACGTAACCAACGAGGATCTCCAGGGGGTGACCCCCCAGCTTCTAAGCTTCATCAACGGTTTGATCCGCAATATGGAGAAGCAGCTTTAGGCTGCTTCTCTCTTCCACTCTTCACTACTCGTTATCGATATTTCACGATTCATTTAAAAAGTTTGTTGCGACATTACTTTCCCTATTTTGATTTGTCGACAGTGGTATTTCCTAACGTCAAGCTCTTTGCAGGATATGATGACGAGGTATGTGGTTGGATTAGCTCATCGCCAAATCCAAGGAATGACGACCGTCACATTGGAAAAAGATGGATCAACCATCGTTTTCAAAGAGGTTCCGGCTCAAATCTGCGACAACTGCGGCGAAGAATATATCGACGAATCCACGACGAAGGCTCTCCTGAAAAAGGCGAGAGAGATCGCGAAAAACGGTGTCGAAGTCGACATCAGGAAATACGAGATTGCGGCCTGAGTCTATTCCCGAATCAGGGGGATGAGACCCCAAGCTCAAAATGATAAACCCACTCCACATTCCCCTCCTTCCCCGCCAGGGAGCTGGGAATCTTCCGTAAAAGCCTCCACCCCAGCTTCTCGCAGGCCGACTCGAAACGCTCCATCGCCTGGACGACCGCCCGCTCGTCGGTCACGACACCCCGGCGGTCACGCTTCGCCTCCCGGCCCACCTCGAACTGGGGTTTGAAGAGCAGGATCACGTCGGCGCCCTCCTTTGCCAGCCGCTCGACGGAGGGGAGGATATGCAGCAGGGAGATGAAGCTGACATCCGAGACGATCAGGGGATAGCGGATACCGGGGGCGAAGTCTCGGATATCGGTCTGCTCGTAGGAGCGAACTCTGCTGTCACCGCGGAGCCGGGGGTGGAGCTGATCACGACCCACGTCCACCGCGTCCACCCGCTCGGCGCCCCGCTCCAGCAGCACCTGGGTGAAGCCCCCGGTGGAGCTGCCGATATCGAGACATACTTTCCCGGAAACCTCCAGCGGGTAGGCCTCCAGGTAGCCCGAAAGCTTCCGCGCCGCCCGGGAGACCCGACCGTCGCTCTCGACCAGGATCTCCGCATCCTCGGAAACCTTCGCCGCCGGTTTTTTCACCACTACGCCCTCTACCCGGACCCTCCCTTCCCGGATCGCCTCGGCGGCCTTGTTGCGGCTGTCAAATAACCCCCGTTCGGCCAGGAGCGCATCGAGACGGGTCATTTGAAGACCCGGAAGTGATCGACGATCCGGTAGGCCCGCAGGACATCCTCCTCCTTGGCTCCGGCGCCGACGTTGTGGATGATCAGAGGCTCTCCATCATGGTTGAGCCGGTCGGAGCAGATGCCGATATGATCCAGGTTCGAGCCCGGGAGCTTCCAGACCACGATATCCCCGGGACGGAAACGGTCCCGGACCCGGTAGCCCCGGGCCGCCAGATAGGCCTGGATGTTTTTGACCCGGCGGTGGTCGATGTTGGGATCGAGGCGGTCGGTGTAGTAGAGCCCTCTGTAGAGCTCAGGATGAGCCTTTTTGTGCCGGTATATCCTCTCTTGCAGGTCGATCCCCACCCCACGGAAAGCCCGCACCACCACGTCGGTGCAGACCCCCCGGACGATCGGCACGTCCCCGCCGGGGAATTTGAGCTTCACATAGGCCGGATCGTAGATCAGGGTTTTGCCCACCTGGGACCGCGCCGCCTCGATGAACTGCTGACGATCCGAAGCCATCAAGGCCAGCGGAAGAACCAGCAATACAATCAAAAATATTCGTCTCATTCCCACCATCCAAAATCCATCATTCAAAATCCATCATCGAGCCACCGCTGCGCGATGGCTCTAAGCCCTTCGACATTGTCCGAAGCGAAGATCTTCAGCTCGTTACGACCCTCGCCGCCCCGGATCCCCTCCGCCTCCAGATGCTCCACGATCGCTTCACCCGAGTGGATCATCAGCGGCTTGCCGCCGAAATACTCCCGGATGGCGTCGGCGATGAGGGGAAAGTGGGTGCAGCCCAGGATCACCGCGTCGGGCGCAGTCTCCAGGTCGCCGAAGTAGTGCGCCAGCATCGCTTCGAGCACCGGACCGTCCTCGATCCCCTCCTCCACGATCGGCACCAGCATCCCCGTCTGCCGAGCCGTGACATTGCGGTAGCCCAGGGCCTCCAGCTCCCGCTGGTAGCGCTCCGAAGCGATCGTCGCCCGGGTGGCGATAATCAGGATCCGCGCCTCCCGGTCGGGCAGAGCCCGCTCCAGGGCCAGAATCCCCGGCTCGATCACCCCGGTGACCGGATAGGCGCTCTTGGAGCGCATCTCTCCCAGGGCGTGGGCGCTGACGGTGTTGCAGGCGGTGATCAGCAGATCGACGTCGAAGTTGTTGAAAAACTCCACCGCCTCCAGGCCGTAGCGGATGATGGTGTTGGCATCCTTGGTCCCGTAGGGAACCCTGGCGGTATCGCCGTAGTAAACGATCTCGTCGAAGAGCCGATGCTCCAGGAGAGAGCGGACGACCGTCAGGCCGCCGGCACCGGAATCGAATACTCCCGCTCTGCGGGGAATTTTGGATTTTGGATTTTGGATTTTGGATGGATTCAAAGTTTTTCCTGACTGGTCAAGATAATGCTGGTGAGAATTTTGATAATGGAACGGTTTTCATCCAACAAAGAAGAGACATGGGACTGATTCGCATCCAGATATCCGGTCTCACTCAAAAGCCTGAGCCAATAGAGCGTCTCTCTGGCCTCTTTGGATGCGACGGAGAGTTTGGCAACAAAATCTTTGGGGCTTTGGGCCGCCTGGGCTTCGTTGACGTTGGCTCCGATGGAGGTTCCGGCGCGTAATACCTGTTTGGAGAGGACAAACTCTCTCTTTTCGTTCTGAAGATAACGATGGAGCGAAACGATACGTTTGGCAAATTCAAAAGAAAGATCGACAATCAGATTCTCTTTTGAAGACTCCAAACAGCTCCCCTCTCATTCAAAATTCAACATCCATCATCCAGAATCGCATCATGAATGAAGGGCTTAAGCCCCTTCATTCATGATGCTAAGGAATTCTTCATTGCTCTTGGTCTTGAGCATCTTGGAGAAGAGGAACTTGAGCCCTTCGACCTCCTCCATGTTCTGCATGGCGTTGCGGATCGCCCAGACCTTCTGGAGGGTTTCGGGATCGGTGAGCAGCTCCTCTTTGCGGGTGCCGGACTTGGTCACGTCGATGGCGGGGTAGATGCGGCGGTCGGCCACGTGGCGGCTGAGGACCACTTCGGCGTTACCGGTGCCTTTGAACTCTTCGAAGATCACCTCGTCCATCCGGCTGCCGGTCTCGATCAGCGCCGTAGCCACGATGGTGAGGCTGCCGCCGTTTTCGATGTTGCGCGCCGCGCCGAAGAAGCGCTTGGGTTTGTGCAGGGCGTTGGCGTCGACCCCGCCGGAGAGGACCTTGCCGGAGCTGGGGGTGACGGTGTTGTAGGCCCGGGCGAGGCGGGTGATGGAATCCAGCAGGATGATCACGTCCTGCCCCAGCTCCACCCGGCGCTTGGCCCGCTCGATCACCATCTCGGCGGTGCGGACATGGTTCTGGGCCGGCAGGTCGAAGGTGGAAGCGAAGACTTCACCCTTGACGCTGCGCTGCATGTCGGTGACCTCCTCGGGGCGCTCGTCGACCAGCAGGACCATCAGGGCCGCTTCGGGATTGTTGTGGGTGATGCCGTGGGCGATCTCTTTGAGCAATTCGGTTTTTCCGGTCCGGGGCGGAGCGACGATCAGCGCCCGCTGCCCCTTGCCGATGGGGGCGAAGAGGTCGATCACCCGGCCGGTGAGCTTCATGGGATGGTATTCGAGCTTGAGCTTCTCCTGAGGATAGAGAGGGGTCAGGTTATCGAAGAGCGGGCGCTTCTTGGACTCTTCGGGGGGCAGGTAGTTGATCGCCTCGATCTTCAGCAGGGCGTAGTACTTCTCCTGCTCCTTGGGGGCGCGCACCTGGCCGGTGACGATGTCGCCGTTACGCAGGGCGAAGCGTTTGATCTGGGTGGAGCTGACGTAGGTGTCGTTGGAGCTGTTGGCGAAGTTGCCGTCGATGGAGCGCAGGAAGCCGTAGCCGTCGTTCATCACCTCCAGGATCCCGGTGAAGAGGATGTATCCCCCCTGGCTCACCTGGGCTTTGAGGATTTCGAAGATCAGGTCTTTGCGCTGGTATTCGTTGGGGTTTTCCACTTTGAGCTTGCGGGCGATTTCGATCAGTTCTTCAAGGGGTTTGGTCTGGAGGTCTTCGATCTTGTATCCCTCGACGGGGGTGTGGGTACGCTGATGTTTTCTGCCGTTATGGCCGTTTTTCTGTTGTCGGTTCTCTTCCATGAGTCCTCTATTGAAAATGGAGTTTGTAAAAAGTGTGCAGAGATGAGATCAGGGATTCTTCACTCAGTCAACCCCTACCGGGTTTTGAAGCACGATTTGTAGTGGTGTCATTATAATGCTTTTTCTCTTTAAATGTCAACCGTTTGCCGTCAGGGCGAGCCAAACCAGCCAGGGGTAGGTCAACGGTCCGATGAGCCAGAGCCACAGTGGCATGCTCCAGTCCAGCATCGCTTCGGTCTGGGGATCGACCCGATCGGAGCGGACAGCCTTGAGAAGCTCAATCTTGGTGAAGATGTCCAGGGTCTTGAGGGCGATGCCCAGGATGATCGGCCAGTTGAGCAGATCAAAACGCAGGGAGAGCCAGAGCAGATAGAGATAGCCGGTATGCCCCAGCAGGAGCAGAAAGATCGAGCGACGATAGAGGGCGTCGATCCGTTTCAGCGTGCGGCGCAGAGTCGGCGCCAGCTGCCAGGAGAGCTCCACCAGCTCCGCCAGAAGGCTCAGGAGCACCAGATGCCAAAGCTGCATCAGAAACGCTCGATCACCCGGCGGAAGACCCGGAAGAGCCCCTCCACCTCCTCCACGGCCACCCGTTCGTTGGGGGCGTGGATCGTATCGTTTCGCGGGCCGAACTCCACCACTTTCACCCCATACTCGCCGAAGAAGCGGGCGTCGCTGGTTCCCCCGGCGGTGGAGTGCTTCGGCCGAAGTCCCGTCTCCGCCTCAATCGCCGCGTCCAGGAGCCGCACGATCCGGGTATCCGGGTCGGTGACGAAGGGTTTGGCCGTCTGATTCAGGCTCAGGTCGTAGTCGAGCCCCTTCAGGGCCTCCCGGACGAAACGCTCCAGATCCTCCTTCGTGGTCCTGGTGGAGTTGCGGAGGTTGAACATCATCTTCAGCTCCCCGGGGGTGACGTTGGTCACCTCCATACCCGCCCGGATGTCGGTGATCACCAGCTTGCTGGGAGCGAAGTGCGCGTCCCCTTCGTCCAGATCGACTCCGGCGATTTTCGGCAAAACCGGAGCGATACGGTGGATGGGGTTGTCGGACTTCTCCGGATAGGCGGCGTGCCCCTGGCGGCCGTGGACCGTCACCCGACCGTTGATGGAACCGCGGCGGCCGATTTTGACGGCGTCGCCGAAGCGTGCCTCACAGGTCGGCTCGGCGACGATCGCGTAGTCGGGAAGCATCCCGATCTCTCTCAGATGCCGCAGCATGATTTGCGTCCCGTAGGTGGCGTCTCCCTCCTCGTCGGAGGTCAGCAGCAGCGAAAGCGTTCCGTTGAAACGTTCCGTCCGGCGCATCGCCTCCAGGAAGGCGGCGACACCGGCTTTCATATCCTGCGCCCCCCGGGCGTAGAGCATCCCATCCCGGATCACCGGAACGAAGGGATCGCTCTCCCAGCCGTCACCGGGAGGCACCACATCCACATGTCCGGCGAAGCAGAGGTGCTCCCCCTCCCCGAATTTTCTGAACATAAAGAGGTTTTTGACTCCTCCCTCATCGACGCGGACCGCTTCGTATCCGGGCAGATACTCCTGGACAAAATCCATCAGTCCTCCGTCATCGGGAGTGACCGAGGGCGCCGCAAGCAACCGGATCAACAAATCAACGACATTCATTCTGTATAGCCTCCTTCTTCCACCGGTCCGTGCCACGCCACGATGCCTCCCAGGTGATTGATAACCCGGGGATGTCCCATCCGTCGAAGCAACGGCTGCAACATGCCGGTGCGGTTGGCGGTACGGCAGGTCAGGATGATCGGTCGATCCGCCGCCTCAGCCGCCAGATGCTTTCCCCAGCGTCGAAACTGTGTCGTCGGACGCAAAAGATCGACACCCGGAATATGCCCCATCTCATACTCCCAGGGTTCCCGGACATCGACCAGCAGAAAATCCGTCTCCCCCGCCTCTCTCGCTTTCAAAAGCGCCTCGAGCTGTGCCGAATCGACCGTGTCACTTTCCAACCAGGCACTTTTCCATTCCATTAGGACCTTTCCGTAACAATTCGTCCCGCCATTATATCCGCTCTTTCCTATGATCGTTCAACGACCGCGGCATCGGGAGTTAATCTCATTTCCTATATAATAATGCCATCGATAACAAGATGCGAAAGCAAAAAGGATGGTTTGTGCGGATTGATTTGCAGACACTGGAAAAGCTGGAGAAGCTTTCCCATCTCAGAGTTGCGGAAGAGAAACGGGAAGAGATTCTCGTGCAACTCAGTGAAATTCTCGAATATGTCGAAAATCTCAACGAACTCGATACTTCGACGCTCGACAGCTACTTCTCGACCCTGGAGGGCGGGACCCCGATGCGTGACGATCTCCCGGCCAACACCTCCGAGGTTCCCCGCATGATTCTCGATCATGCTCCCCAAAGCGAAGACGACTTTTTCGTCGTTCCCGCCATTATCGAATAACCCCCCGAAAAGAGGATGTGACCCATGGCAACGTTCAATATCAAAAAACTGCTCCAGAGTGTCGTCGTTCACAAGGCGTCCGACCTCCACCTCATCTCCAAAAAAGAGCCGCTGCTCCGTGTGGACGGCAAACTCCGCCCTGTCAATATGCCCAAGCTCACGGGAGAAGATATTGAAGAGATGTGTTACGCCCTCCTGACGGAGAAGCAGAAAAAACGTTTCGAAGAGGATCACGAGCTGGACTTCGCGGTCGAACTCGAAGGCGTCGGCCGCTTCCGGGTCAACTACTACCGGACCCTGGGCGATATGGCCGCAGCTTTCCGGATCATTCCTCTGGATGTCCCCTCCCTGGACGACATCGACGCCCCCGCTGTCTACCGCAAAATCATCAAACGCGAAAAAGGGCTGGTCCTGGTCACCGGTCCGACAGGCTCCGGTAAATCGACGACTCTGGCGGCGATGCTCAACGAAGTCAACGAAAATGAATCCAAACACGTCATCACCGTGGAAGACCCAGTCGAATTCGTCCATCAGCACAAACGCTGCGTCTTTTCCCACCGGAGTGTCGGAGACGATACCCGGAGTTTTGCCAGTGCCCTCAAATACGCCATGCGCGAGGACCCGGACATCATCCTGATCGGGGAGATGCGGGACAAAGAGACCATCGCCGCGGCCCTGACCGCCGCAGAGACCGGTCACCTGGTCTTCGCCACGCTGCATACCAACTCCGCGCCGGGGACCGTCAACCGGATTATCGACGTCTTCAGCGGTGATGAGCAGCCCCAGATCCGGGCCATGCTCTCCAGTTCCCTCGTCGCGGTTATCTCCCAGGCTCTGCTTCCGAAAATAGGCGGCGGCCGGGTCGCCGTTCCGGAGATCCTCATCACCAACCACGCCATCGCCAACCTGATCCGGGAGGACAAGGTGCACCAGATCTACTCCGCCATGCAGCTGGGCCAGGAAAACAGCGGCATGCAGACCCAGACCCAGGTCATGGCCAAACTGGTCCGCCAGGGGGTCGTTACCCGGGAAGATGCCCTTCAGTGGTCCAACAAACCCGACGAACTGCTCCGCAGTCTTTAATTCCTCAGAAGGGGAGATCATTATGATGCCCAATCCCATCGATCTGACAATCGGCATACTCGTCATAGTTCTGGGCCTCAAAGGGGCACTCAGCGGTTTCCGACGGGAACTCTTCGGTTTTCTCGGTCTGATCGGCGGTGTTTTCATCGCATCCCGAAGCGCCGATCCCCTTGCGAGACTGGTGGAGGAGCATCTTTTTCGCCTCGCCAACCCCGCCTTTCTCCGTCTGATCGCCTTCATCCTCGTCCTGGGACTGATCTGGGGCGGGATATCCATGCTCAACCGGCTGATGGATTCCCGGTTTCGGGAAAACACCCCTTCGCCTCTCAGCCGTTTGGGGGGCTTCCTGGTCGCCGCGGTCAAATATTTTCTGGTATTCGCCATGATTCTTGCGGCGCTTTATCAAACACCCCGGATCCGCAACAGCCTTCACCGTTCTGCGAAGAGTTCTCTCCTCTTCCCCTGGTTGATCCCGACCGGGAAAACCCTTATCAACCTTCCTCCTTCGGTTGGTCACTCCTCCCGAAAAGCCTAAGGAACTGCGACGATGGTCGACTATCCCTATCTTCTGGGTGAGCTTAAGAGAATCCTCAAAGAAAAACAACTAAAATTCACCCGTCAGAGAGAGCTGGTCCTCAAAGCGCTCTATGAGAATGAGGGGCATTTCTCTCCCGAAGAGATCCAGCGTCTGATCCAGGCGGCCTCTCCGGAGATCCGGGTGGGCATCGCCACCGTCTACCGGACTCTGGGACTGCTGGAGGAGGAGGGGCTCGCCGAGTCGATCTCCTTCGGCAAGGCGGGCAAACGCTACGAGATCGGGATGAAAAAGCATCACGACCATCTGATCTGCACCCGCTGCGGCCGAATCATCGAGTTTGTGGACGACGTGATCGAAGCCCGCCAGGAAGCGGTAGGACGGAAGTTCGACTTCACCATCACCGACCATACGATGAAAATTCTCGGCATCTGCAAAGAGTGCCGGCAACACAAAAACACCCATATCCCCCAATGAGGAGACCTTTTGATTTTTGATGACAACCAGTATATCCGGGAGCGGATCAAAAAAGCCGAGACCCTGCGGGCCGAAGGGATCAACCCCTATCCCGCCGGCGTGAAGCGCGGAACTCCCTCCAAAACCTTTCTGAAAGAAAACGCCGATCTGCCCGAACGGCCCGAGGGCGAGCGGGTCGCCGCCGACCGACACTACCGCCTGACCGGCCGGGTCAAGTTCATCCGGATCATGGGCAAAGCCGCTTTCGCCAAGATCGAGGACAGCGACGGACTGGTACAGATCTACTACAACCGCGACGACCTCCCCGAGGGCTACTACAACAAGATCAAAAAGCTGATCGAAGTGGGCGACATCGTCGAAGCCGAAGGCTACCCCTTCGTCACCCGCACGGGAGAGATCACCCTGCACTGCACCGATCTCAAGATCGTCTCCAAAGCCATCTCCCCTCTGCCGGAGAAGTTCCACGGTCTGACCGACCAGGAGCTCCGCTACCGCCAGCGCTATCTGGATATGATCATGAATCCCGAGGTCAAGGAGACCTTCCGCCTCCGCAGCCGTATCGTCAGCCTGATCCGCCGCTTCTTCGAGGAGCAGGGTTTCCTGGAGGTGGAGACTCCGATGATGCACCCCATCCCCGGCGGGGCCAACGCCCGCCCCTTCATCACCCATCACAACGCCCTGGGCGTCGACCGCTACCTGCGTATCGCCCCGGAGCTCTACCTCAAGCGCCTGGTCGTGGGCGGGATGGAAGCGGTCTTCGAGATCAACCGCAACTTCCGCAACGAGGGGATGGACGCCACCCACAACCCCGAATTCACCATGATCGAATTCTACTGGGCCTACCACACCTACGAGGATCTGATGCGCCTGACCGAGCAGCTCTTCGACACCCTCTTCGAGGAGCTGGGGCTCCCCCGCAAACTCAAATACGGTGAGCACGAAGTGAACTTCTCCACCCCCTTCCGAAAGGTCAAATACCTCGAAGCCGTCGAAACCATCGGAGGCGTCCCCGCGGACGTAATCGCAGACAAAGAAAAAGCACGCAACTACCTGAAAGAGCACGGCGTGGAGACCGACCCCAATCTGACCCTGGGCTACCTCCAGGCGGAGCTCTTCGACGCTTTCGTGGAGGAGAAGCTCATCGATCCCACCTTCGTGGTGGATTTCCCCGTCGAGATCTCCCCTCTGGCCCGACGCAGCGATGAAAATCCCGAAATCGCCGAGCGCTTCGAGCTCTTCATCGCCGGCAAGGAGATCGCCAACGGCTTCAACGAGCTCAACGACCCCCTGGATCAGTACGAGCGTTTCCGGATGCAGGTGGAGGCCAAGGACGCCACCGGAGACGACGAAGCGATGCATATGGATCTGGACTACGTCCGGGCACTCAGCTACGCCATGCCCCCCACCGCCGGCGAGGGGATCGGCATCGACCGTCTGGTGATGCTCCTGACCGACCAGCACACCATCCGCGACGTCCTGCTCTTCCCCGCCATGCGGCCAGAGAAGGGACTGGAAAAGAGTGATGAAGCATCGGAAGAAGAGAGCGACGAAACGTAATGTTCAAGAGCTCTCCGCTCTGGGCTCCAAGCTCTCAGCCTCTTCCCGTGAAGCACTAAACAACAGTAAAAGGAACTACTCATGAGTTATTTCATCGAAAAATTCGACCCCGAGGTCTTCGAAGCGATCGAAGCGGAACTGAAGCGCGAAACCGAACACCTGGAGATGATCGCCAGCGAAAACTTCACCTTCCCCGAGGTGATGGAGGCGATG